>Ga0265327_10000652_pt1 | contig 56077 bp, 48 predicted proteins | sample 41621metaG_FD_202089 | JGI IMG/M metagenome (GOLD analysis project Ga0265327, IMG submission 202089) | Rhizosphere microbial communities from Carex aquatilis grown in University of Washington, Seatle, WA, United States - 4-16-21 metaG | ecosystem: Host-associated > Plants > Roots > Rhizosphere... | reverse complement strand
TTTATTTTGACGGGTGGCGCATTGTCTGTAACAGTTATTTCCTGAATATCGAATGACGATGGTGTCATTCTTATTTTGTCGAGATTTATTTTGGGCTGGTTATTTATAACGATGTTTTTCTTATATGGTTTGTATCCAAGATAATCGACCACAAGAACGACATTGTTTCTGTTTCGGATTTTTATTGTAAAAAATCCATTCATATCCGTAACCGCGCTGGTTATTACGGTATCGCCCTTTGTTTTAATTGCGACTGCCGCTGTGGGTAAAGTGCTGCTGTTGGTTTTGTCTATAACAGTACCGGTTATTACGGTGGTTTGACCTTCTACTATTTGTCCGGTGAACACAATAATAGCAATGATAATAAGTGTATAAATTTTTTTCATGGTTTATTATTAATTTTCTAATAAGACATGAAAAATGGAAAAAAGTTTAAAGTAAATAAAATATTTTTGATTAAAACTTTTACTATTATTTTATTTTATACTTATCAAACTATTAATCAGCTATTATATTTTTTTAACAATTAATTTTTTCGTAACAAACAAATGGTGTTGCTACGGAATTATTTCCAACGGAACCCAATAAAAAACTTTATCGCCAAGTTTATAAGCGTACTGATAATCCTGAGCTGAGGTAATTTCCTTCAGTTTTTTTACTTTATCATCAATTAATTGCAAGAAGCTTGCGAAATCGTCATCGGAAATGACGGATTTGTCTTCGTACTTTGCCAACCGGTGATCAAATTGGTTTTCTTTGTCGCTAAAACCAAATACTATTTCTTTTATGTCGTGAAGTTTTTTGTCCTTCAGTTCAGCAAGTCCTTTGATTCCTTTAACTTCGCGGTATTTATCTGTCCACATAGTTATAAAATCTACTCTGCCGCCAAACGAATTGCTTTTCGAAACTAAGTCAGCATAAAATGTAACCAAATTGTCAAGTTCTAATTTCGAAAGTAAAATTACTTTTTTGTACAAAGGATTTTTCAAAATATTTATTCTGTAGGGAGTATAATTTTCGGTATAAAATGAAATATGTTTGCTGGGTATTTTGCTAACGAAAACCAATTTTTTATTTTCCAACAAGTCAACCATATTGCTTGTGTAGTGCACAAAAGCGCTTTTGTCGCTCAAACTCATTTCTGCAACATCGGGCGTTGGAATAGCGCCGAAAGTTCCAATTTTTGTAACGACTGTATCATCGTCAACCTGATAGAAACGCAATTTGCTTCCATTCATTCTGTTTTCTAGCGGATCATTGTTCCATATACATTGTGGCTGTTCCAGATCGGCAACTGTAGAATTATTTTTTGTTCTCTTAGTCGATTTTACAGGCGACGCAATTGTTTTATCTGCTGCAGTTTTTGTAAAATATGCTCGTGCGGGAAATTGCAAATCTGCGCGTTCTTTGGCTGCATCTGCGTCCCAATTCGGTTCCAAAAAGATTCGCTTATTTAATATCAGACATTTTTCTTTTGGAATCCAACCGACAATTTCTGTTTTAATATTTTCGGCGTTAACGTAAAATTCTTTGCCAATTAAAATTGACTTTTCGGCAATTTTGTAAACAAAGTAAACGTCATAATAATTTACATAGATATTGATCTTTTTACGCAAATCGGGGTCGAGATAAACCTGTACAGCTGTGTCGTTGGTGATGGTTTGTTTTGGTGCAGTAGGTCTTGCGTCGTTTATAATTACGCCAAGTAAATTGAAGCGCGTTGCAGAATCGACAAGACAGTGTGTCCATAATAGGACATTGTTCATTGGTACCCAACCGTAGTCATGCGTTATCATTCTAAATTTTTTAAACGCATTTACGTCGTACAATTTAAGATTTTTAAGCAGTTTATTTTCTTTGTATTTTATAATGTGCAACCAATTATCAGTGCGTTTAATAACGAAAAAGTTTTCAAGAAAAAATACATCTTCTTTCATGTCTGCCGAATTAACTTCTTCGTGCGATTTATTGCCGATTCTATCAGAGACAACTTCCCATTTCGAATTTGGAATTGTTACCTTGGAGTTGGTATCGATATTTACTGTTGGAAGTTTATAACTTTCGGGTTGTTCCAAAATTAAATATTGTTGGTAAAAACATCCTGATAATGAAGATGAGACAATAATTAATAAAACAAATATTTTTTTCATATAATAATTAACAATTAATAATTAAACTCTTAATCCCATAACCATAATATCGTCCACCTGGTCGTTATTGCCTTTCCAGTCTTCAATATTTTTTTCCAGCGCAGAGCCTTGTTTATCCATAGGTTGGTCGTAAATACTTAATAAAAGTTTTTTAAATCGTTTACTTAAAAATTTGAGTTCTTTAGCGCCTCCAAATTGATCAGCATAACCGTCAGAAAACAAATAGAATGTATCTCCTTTGCGGTATCGGACTATGTGGTTTGTAAATGTATCGCGTTCGTGCAGCCAGATACCAATCGGCATATTATCGGCTTTTATTTCTACGAGTGTTGCCCTTTCGGCATTTTCTTTAACGACCATTTGTTTATCTGTTGATGTATCAATTTCCGGACTCGTATCAGAAGCATTGTGAACAATATACAGTGAATTATTTGCGCCTGCAAATTGCAGTTCTTTCTTTTGTAAATCGAAAACAACAAGTGCAATATCCATTCCGTCGCGTTGTTCGTTTTCTTTGCCGGTTTGACTTAGCGAAAGTTTTACCTGTACGCGTAATTCGTTCAACACTTCGCTTGCTTTGGTTATTTCTTTGCGACGCACAATTTCGTTTAACAAAGTAACGCCCAACATACTCATAAATGCGCCCGGAACTCCATGACCTGTGCAATCGGCAGCAGCTACGATTAAGAAATGGTTAATTTTTTTCATCCAGTAAAAATCGCCACTAACAATATCGCGCGGTTTGAATAATATAAAATGATCGGGCATAACGTCGCTTATCATTTCAACCGACGGCAATATAGCGTTTTGAATGCGCTGTGCATAACGAATACTGTCGGTAATATTTTTATTTTTATGTGCAATTGTTGTTAATGCTTCTCGAAGTTGGCCGTTCTTTTCTTCGATTTCGTTTTTTTGACGGAGTATTTCTGCGTTTTGATGAGCTAATTTCCGGTTTGTTTGTCGGAAAAAATATATACTGAACGATGCGAGAATTAATAATAACAATATTACGCCTCCGATTGCCAGTAAATATTTGCGCTGCATATTTTGTTTGGAGATTTCGGTATCTTTCAGTTTGATTTGCGATTCTTGTAGCGCTATCATCGATTCCTTATATTTCCGCTCGATAAACAGTTGATCAATTTGTTGTTTTTGTTCTACAGTTGCTCCGAAAAGGCTATCGCTTTCTTTTTGGGTTATTTCTAATTTTTTATCTTTTTCTTGTAAGACAGCGTCTTTTTTCTTAATCAATTTTTCTTTTTCGAGTAGCTGGGTTTGACTTTTTTCTTTTTCGGTTTTTAATTTGTTTTCTTCTTCGCTTTTTAATTTTGTTTCAATTTTTGAAATTGTTTGTTTGTTTTTTACAGCCGCTAAAGAATCGCGCATTGCTGTATATAGTTTGAAATAATAAACAGATTCTGTTGGTTTTTTTGCTTTTGTATAGCTTTCATAAAGCGCTTCATAATTTTTAACGATGTAATCAGTCGATTTTAATTGGCGGGCGTATTTTAAACTTCTTTCGTAAATTTCTGCTGCTTTTTTATCATTGTCAGCTTTTCGATATTCGCCTCCAACATCATAAAAACTTTTCATTAAGTCATTTTTATCGGAAGTTTTTTCACGCAAATTTAATTCGTCTTCGTGATATTTTGCTGCTTTCGAATAATCGTTTTTATAATTATATGCTTTGCCTAAAACATTATCTGCCTTGATTTCAGCAGCAGTATTTTTTAATTTTTTTGCCAATGTAAGCATTTGGTTTCCGTCATCGATACTTTTTTTAAGGTCAACTGCCAGGTATTGTGTAGCAAGTTTATATAGTATGTCTAATTTGTCGTTGTCTGATGCCGATTTTAATTGATTTTCTAAGGTGTTAATATCTTGGGCTTTTGCAGTAATTTGAAAGCCAAACCATACAAAAAACAAAATTACAAATTTTATAGCTAAACTGATTTTACTATTTTTCATGGTAATATAGAATTTTTGATTTTTAGAATTGTCTGAACAAAATTACAATTTTTGAACCAAATTTAAGTTAAAAAATCGAAACTAATGTTATCGAATTTCGTGAAAAAAGACATACAGGTATAAATATTTTTTATTTATCTGGTTAACATGTGTTTTGTAAAAGTAACATGCTAATTATCGAAAAAAAATATTGAACCTAAATTATTTCCTGAAGTTTCTGAGCGATGTTACCTGTAATTTTTGTAAGTATCTTTTCGCTTAAACCTTCTATTTGTGAGAATGATGCCAATTCTGCAAGAGCAACAACTGTATCATTATAAATTATGGGCATCAGTACCAGATGTTTTGGTGAGCCTTTGCCCAATCCGGAAAGTACTGTTATATAATTGTCCGGAATATTATTGATGTTGAGTATTTTTTTGTCTTTGATTACCTGACCTGAAATTCCGTCGCCTGCCTTAAATTCGCGTGGGTCTTCATCGGAATAATAAGCATAACGTCCAAGCATTTTATATGTTTCGTCAGTATGGTCTTTATAAAATAAAAGACCTTGTACCAAGTTAAATTCTTTTGCAAGTAAACTTAATAATTTATCCGCCAATTCTTTTTTACTTTCGAAATGTCCTAATTCGGCTAAAATCCGTCTGGCTGTTTCGTCAACTATTTTCTCCTGTTCTCTTAATTTTTCGTGCTCCGACGCAGCTATATCTTCGCTTTCGTTTTCTGTTCTGTAAACTGTTACTATTTTTTCGACTGTAACAACTTCCTGCTTCAAAAGAAAGGTGCGATACATTATTAATACTAAAGTCGAACTAAAAATGAACAGCAAAGCGAGATATACATAGTTTAACCACATCAGGTTTGTGTGTCCGATTTGTATGAAATTATATATTTTCGCCAAAAATAATATGCAAACGATAACCGAAACGACATACAGCGCTAAACTTATCAACATATATGTTTTACTTCTTTTCATACTTTAAAAATTTTCGAGTCAATTGTAGTTTTTTATTTGATAATCATTTGTCAATCTTATTGTAATTTTTGAATATATCTGATAATTTGTTCCGACGTAAGAATATGATCGACCGTCGTTAATTTGATGGCTGCTTCGGTCATAGTTTTTACCTGACATTCGTCGGGGTGCTGAACAATAGCAATGCCGCCGTTTTCTTTGACTGCTTTCAAACCTTCAGCGCCGTCCCGATTTGCACCTGACAGAATTATTCCTATTAATTTATTTTTATAACAATATGCCGCCGAAAAAAATGATAAATCAATTGATGGTCTGGAGTGATTAACTGGTTCTTCGGTCGAAAGTGCAAAAGTATTTCCAAGTTCGATGTACATGTGGTAGTTTGCTGGCGCTAAATAAATTCGTCCCGGGCGAATATGCTCTTTATCATTAGGCTCAACAATCGGAATAGTTGACTTTATCGACAAGGCTTCTACGAAACCGGTCTTGATGTGTTTTAACCGGTGCAGACATAAAAAAATGGGTATCGAAAAATTTTTCGGTAACGACGATAAAATATTCGTTACTATTTGAAAACTGCCCGCCGATCCACCTATAATGATAAATTTATTCATGATTGTATTGATGACTTTTTGAATACATTTTCTTGTTTGTTAATTAATACAAAACGCCTGTCGCTGCCAGTCAAATCGAGCGTTTCTTTTGCTCCGATAACTAAATAACCGCCGGGCAATAAACTTTCGTATAGCATATTTACCGTGCGGCTGTGAAGTACTTGATTGAAGTAAATTAATTGGTTACGAAACAAAATCATTTTTATTCTGCTTGGAGCTTTGTCAGTATTTAAGTTGTGTTTTACAAATTCTACATTGCCTAAAAGTGAAACGTCAAACTGCGCACGATTCTCGAATACCTGATAGTATTCTTCCAATTGTCCGCGACCTTTATATCGTCTGTAATTTGCAATATTGACTTCCATCTTTTTCAAATCCAAGAAACCGGTTTTAATATCGTCCAATATTTTGACGCTGTTGCTGGTTGCCTGAACTTTAATGTCGTGCAACATATTCTCTTCTTTTAAGACGATGAGCAAAGTAAAAAGTTCCTCGCCGGATGTTACCATTGGCATCCAGATTTTAGTACCGGTTTCGGATATTATTTTCTGGAATAATTCATCTTTTATGTATTTCCAAAGAAATGGATCGCGAAACATTTCAGTTTCTTCAACCGATATGTCGTGCAAAAAAATGTCTAAAAAATCAGATTCAGAATTTAGTTTTTCAATAAGCTCCTCGGGATTGTTGAAACCGTTGATTCGCAGCACACGCTCAATGCGCCGCTTGAGCGACGTGAGCGCGTAATCGCTGAAATCAATGCGGTACTTGTTATTGATTGCGTTTATGATATTCCTAAAATCTACTATGCCCAACGACCCGTTCATATATTTAATGTCCTTTGATTAAATTTATTTTTTCTGATAAACCAAGCCTTTGCGAATGTATTTTGCAGCGGCGCTTCCCAGCATACTTTCGTGCGCTCCGAGTACCAGGTATCCTTTGTCGAAAAGGCAGGTGTGGAACATCTCGAAAATTTTATTTTGCAATTCGTGATTGAAATAAATCAACACATTGCGACACATAATCACATCGAATTTGGTATAAAAAATGTTTCCATCTCTTACCAAATCGTGTTTTCGGAAAAGGGGTTTTTTCAGTAAAAATGGTTTTACTTTGATCGTATCTTTACTTTTATCGATATCGAAATATTTTGCATAAGGGACGTCTTTGTAATCGTCGAAATTATAAGGATTTTCGCAGATGACTTTTTGATAGCTCTCGAAAAACTCTACATTAAAACGTAGTTTGTATTCTCCTTTTTTGGCAACTTCTAAAACGTCGGTGTTCAGGTCGGTAGCAAAAACATTTGCCTTATCTAAAAGATCCATTTCATTCAACAGAATAAGCATGGAATATACTTCCTGCCCGGTTGAGCAGCCAGCATGCCAGATATTAATATGAGTTTCGGATGTGAAACGATTCAACACACGATAGCGTAAATTTTGCCAGACTTTCGGATCGCGAAACAATTCTGTGGTGTTGACAGTTATGTCTTTTACCACTTGTTCGAGAAAGGTTTTGTCTTTCCTTATTTTTGCTATCAATTGTGGTATGTCAAGTTTAAAGTCCATTAAAATTTTTTCAGTCCTGCGACTGAATGATTTTATGGAATACTCGCTAAAGTCGTACCCCGCCGAACTCCTGATCGCATTGATAAACAACATTACTTCTTCCGGATTCAATTCCATACAGCAATCTAAGAGTAAAATTTCCTATATTTATTAATATTTTGATTTATCGTTTTAATACAAAATTTGTGCCTTATAAACTGCGATGAATTTTTAGTAAGCCAAATTTTGTATTTTACAAAATTACATTATTCTATTTAATTTTTTTTTAATTATCAATTATAAATGGATAAAAACTATTTTCGTCGCACAATTTCAAATCAGTGTTGAAAATATCCTGAACTTCGTTTCTAATTCTGCTGATAAACTCAATGTTCCAATTTAAGTTTTCATTAGTTGGATTAAGTCTTAACATCAAATTATAAATTTGGTTGTCAACAAAATCTTGTCTTTCTAATTGTTCTTTTGTTAATTCAAATTCCATCGTACATTAATAATTTGCTTATTTGACAATTTACAATGATACTAAAAAAAAATTAAACTTTCATGTTTTCGGATTAAAAATAAATTTTTGTTAATAAAATTGTAGTATTAAAAAATAGTTGTATTTTTGCAAACCGCATTTTAGGGAATAAAAATGTGTATTTTGTTATAAATTAAAAAATTACAGAGAAAGTGAACACACTAAGTTATCGCACAATTTCGGTAAACAAAGAGAGCGCGAATAAAGAATGGTTCGTGATTGATGCCGAAAATGAAATTCTTGGACGTCTTAGTTCGAAGATAGCTACCATTTTACGTGGAAAGCATAAATCCAATTACACACCTCATGCCGATTGTGGTGATTATGTAGTTGTAATTAATGCTGAGAAAATTAGATTTACCGGTAAGAAAATGACCGATAAAATTTATAAACGTTATAGCGGCTATCCGGGCGGACAAACTTTGACAACACCAAAAGATTTATTGGTAAAGAAACCTATTTCTATTATTGAAAAAGGTGTAAAAGGTATGTTGCCACACAACAAATTGGGTGACGCAATGTATCGCAATCTACATGTTTATGCCGGTACGGTACATCCTCATACGGCGCAACAACCGAAAACAATTGATTTAAATACTATTAAATAATAAATATGGAAGTAATTAACGCTATCGGTAGAAGAAAAACCGCTGTTGCCCGTGTATATTTAAACGAGGGTAAAGGCAATATTACAATTAATGGTCGCGCATTGGTCGAATATTTTCCGACTCAACCGCTCCAGTACGCTGTAAAACAACCTTTGCTTTTATTAAACATCGTAGAAAAATACGACATTAAGGTTAATTTAGATGGCGGCGGCATTAAAGGTCAGTCAGAAGCATTACGATTGGCAATTGCCCGCGCTTTGATAAAAATTAATCCCGAAGATAAAAAAGCTTTGCGTGCTGAAGGATTTGTAACACGCGATCCTCGCGAAGTGGAACGTAAAAAACCTGGTCAACCGGGTGCACGTCGTCGTTTCCAATTCAGCAAACGATAATTATTTTATTTTAGATTTTCAAATTCGATTTTTCAGAAGCGCAGATTATTTTGTAAAATATACATTAATATCGTATTTCAAAAATCTTTTTAAATCTTAAAATAAAGTTTAGTATCTAAATCGCCAAGACCAACATTGTTGCTACTTGGAGATTGCTAAAACAGAATGTAAACTTTAATAAAAAAAAACAAATGTCAAGAGTAAATTTTGATCAATTATTAGACGCAGGTGTTCATTTTGGTCACCTAAAAAGAAAATGGAATCCGGCAATGGCTCCGTACATTTTTATGGAGAAAAACGGAATTCACATCATTGACTTGCACAAAACAATCGCTAAAGTCGATGAATCTGCAAACGCATTAAAGCAAATTGCTAAATCGGGCAGAAAAATTTTATTTGTTGCTACAAAAAAGCAAGCAAAAGATATAGTAGCCGAAAAAATAAAAACGGTAGGAATGCCTTACGTAACAGAACGCTGGTCTGGTGGTATGTTAACCAACTTCCCAACGGTACGTAAAGCTGTTAAAAAAATGACGTCTATTGACAAAAATATAAGTGACGGCACTTTTGATCACCTTTCGAAACGCGAAAAATTGCAAATACAACGCGAAAGAGCTAAACTCGAGAAAAACCTTGGCAGTATTGCCGATTTGACTCGTTTACCGGCAGCTTTATTTGTTGTTGACGTTCTTAAAGAACGCATTGCTGTTCGCGAAGCTAAAAGATTACACATTCCGGTTTTTGGTATTGTTGACACAAACAGCGATCCCAACATCGACTTCATAATTCCGGCTAACGACGACGCAACAAAATCTATTTCGCTTATCATCGAAACTATGACGCAAGCGATTAAAGAAGGATTGTCGGAACGTACAGCCGAAAAAGACAAAGAACCTGTTGACGAAAAACGTCCGGAACGTAACGACCGTAGAGATAATCGCGGTGGTAGAGATAACCGAGGCGGAAAATCGGATGCACGTAAAGGTAGCAGCAGCGGTCAGGCAAGACGACCCAGAAGAGATGAAGGTAGTGCAGACAATTCATCTGAAGAATAAATTTATCAATTGACAATTGATAATGGACAATGAATAATTATCAATAATTAAATTGTCCATTGTCCATTGTCCATTATCAATTATTAATTATCAATTTTAAAAAAATTATGTCAACTATATCAGCGGCAGACGTTGCCAAATTAAGAGGTATTACAGGTTCAGGAATGATGGATTGCAAAAAAGCGCTCGAAGAAACCAACGGCGATTTTCAGGCAGCAATCGATGTACTCCGCAAAAAAGGTCAGAAAGTAGCAAGTAACCGTGCTGAACGTACAGCCGGCGAAGGCGTTGTTATTGCAAAAGTTTCGGCTGATGCAAAAAAAGGTGTTATTGTGGTTTTGAACAGCGAATCGGATTTCGTTGCTAAAAACGATAAGTTTGTAGATTTTGTTGTAGAAATTGCAGACATTGCTTTGGCGCATCATCCTGCAAATATCGATGCTTTAAAAGCATTGAACATGAAAGACGGTCATTCAATTCAGGAAAATATTACCAATCAGATTGGTGTTATCGGCGAAAAGATTGAATTATCGAATTATCAAACAATCGAAGCAGGTTTTATTCAAGCATATATCCATCCCGGTAATAAAATTGCATCTTTGGTTGGTTTCAATAATGTTGCAAATGAACATATTGCTAAAGACGTTGCTATGCAAGTAGCTGCCATGGCTCCAGTTTCTTTGGACAAAGATGGTGTTTCGCAAGAAACAATTAACCGCGAAATTGAAATTGGTAAAGAACTTGCCCGTCAAGAAGGCAAAGCCGAAGACATGCTCGAAAAAATTGCACAAGGTCGTTTAAATAAATTTTTCAAAGAAAGCACTTTAATGAATCAGGAATTTATTAAAGACAATAAATTAACTGTAAAACAATACGTTCAAAATTCTGATAAAGAATTAAACGTAACCGGTTTCTGCAGATTTTCTTTGCAAGTATAATTCTACAATTTTTATAAAAACAGGAAAGTCCGGCAGAAATGCCGGATTTTTTTTTGATACTCCAAAAAAATAATTTGATACCTAAAAAAAATAATTTGACATCAGTACTCCGTACCCGCATTTTTCGCCGACGCACGGGCTAACGCGCATCTGGCAAATGCAAGACTTAAATATCAAGCCAAAAATTGCGATGAATTAATAGAAAAGCTGAGCGCTGAAAAGATAACTGTTAATGTTGAAAGTCTCAATTAAGTATGCGAACATAATATTTATGGTATTCGGTTCGATACAATAAACTATTTTATACCGCTTTGCGAATTGTCCATTATCAATTGTCCATTTACTTAAAATTGTTTTTATTTCGGACGCAAAAGTAAGAAAAGAAAATACGGCACAAATTCTTTCGAAAACATTTTGCCAACCGAATTACTTTCTTTTAACTTTATTTAATGTTTTCTAATCTCGTTCTAATCTCGATTAAAATTTTGATTAATACTTTTGCACAGAATTATTAATTTGAAACCGATGATTAGATTATTGAAAATTAAATTATTCTTGTTCTTTACTTTATTGTCATTACATATTTTTGGGCAGGACGTCTTTAAAGATACATTAAAACTTTCGCTACGTCGTGCCGACAGTATTTTTGTAGCACAAAACCTTTCGTTGCTTGCCGAAAAATGCAACATCGACGCAGCACGCGCACAAATCTTACAGGCAAAACTTTTTAATAATGTTACTATATCTGTCAATCAACTTGCTTATAATACCGAATACCAAACCAACGGCGGTCGCAAATGGTTTGACTATACAGACAAGGGCGAAACCAGCGCACAGATTCAAAAACTTTTCCTGCTTGCCGGCAAACGAAACAAACAAATTAAACTTGCTGAATTAACCGCCAGCCGCGAAGAACAGGTTTATTTCGACTTGCTACGCTCGTTGAAATACGAATTGCACAGCGACTTTTATAACATCTTTTATCTCAAGCAAATTATAAATGTGTATGACAAAGAAATTGCATCGATGAACAAAATTATTGGCGCATACCAAAGTCAGTTTGAAAAAGGTTATATTTCGAAAAAAGAATTGCTTCGTTTAAAATCGGCATTGTTTACGTTGGAAAACGAAAAGATTGGTTTCTCGTCGCAACTTATCAGCAGTCAGACCGATTTTAATGTTTTGATGCACTCGTCGAACTTATTTTACAATCCACAATTTGACACAACAACAATAAACCGTTTTGCACCTGAGAATTTAAAAATGCAATCATTGATTGACACGGCGTACATCCATCGTTTCGATTTAAAAATGGCGCAGTCAGATTTGAGCATCAATCAAATAAATTTGTCTTACCAAAAAGCAATGGCAGTGCCAGATTTGACTTTGTCAGCAGGGTGGGACAGGAATGGAGGTTTTGTGCACAACTACAATTATATCGGTTTACAAATTGACTTACCATTTTTTAACCGCAATCAAGGCAATATACAATCGGCAAAGGCAAATGTAGAAGGTAGCAAATACAAATTACTCAGCGCAGAAGATCAAGTTAAAACTGACGTTGTGAGCGCGTATGCAAACGCACTCGAAACAAGCCGTCTTTGCAACAAGTTTGACAATAGTTTTATTAAAGAGTTGGAAATTTTGAATGTCGCCATGTTACAGAATTTCGAAAAACGCAATATCAGCCTTATCGAATTTCTCGATTATTACGACGCTTACAAAGACAATGCTGTTCAATTAAATAATCTTTTGTACAACCGTATAAATGCTTACGAAAATTTGAATTTTGCAATTGGAACAGATATTTTTATCAAATAAATAAAAACAATGAAAAGAATAATTTTTATAATTATCTCAATCTTATTTTTGACGAACTGTTCTACTAAAAAGAATCAGGACGCGACAAACCAGCCAGCTAAGTTTTGCATACCAGACAGTTTAATGAGTCAGCTTAGTTTTGACACCGTTTCATTGAAACCTGTTTACAGCGAAATTCATATTGTCGGCAAAATAACTTTCGATCAGGAAAAAGTTGTACATATTTTTCCATTAGTCAGCGGCAATGTTACCGAAGTCAAAGTGTCGCTGGGTTCGTATGTCGAAAAAGGTCAGGTGCTGGCTGTCATTAAAAGTTCCGAAATGGCTGGCGCAAATAACGATTTGGTAACTGCAAAATCAAACGTTGCAATTGCGCAAAAAAACTTAGCCGCAGCAACCGATATGTACAAAAGCGGTATTATGTCAGAAAGAGAATTTACGTCGGCACAAAAAGATTTGGACAAAGCGCAGTCGGAATTAAACCGCGCAAGTACGGTTGTTTCTATATACGGCAACGGTGCAAACGATTATGTTGTCAAGTCGCCGATTAACGGTTATATTGTCGAAAAATTTGTAAATGAAAACATGCAGATTCGTCAGGACAACAACACAAACCTGTTTACAATTTCCGATTTGACAAAAGTATGGGCGCTGGCAAATGTTTACGAGTCAGACATTTCGCAAATTTCGGTCAACGAAAATGTCGAAGTAACAACAATTTCGTATCCCGATAAAAAAATTATTGGTAAGATTGATAAAATTTACAATGTACTTGACCCCGACACCAAAACCATGAAAGTTCAGATTCAATTGGACAACAAAGATTATTTATTGAAACCCGAAATGTTTGTGTCGGCAGTTGTGCATCACAAAACAGATAATACCATGCTTGCAATACCCGCAAATTCAACTATTTTCGACAGAAACCAATATTGGGTGCTGGTGTTTAAAGACAAATGCAATATTCAATCGCGCAAAATAAATATTGTTACGACCAATAGTTTAAGCACATATATCAAATCGGGCTTGGAGGTTGGCGACAGAGTTATTACAAGCAGACAATTGTTAATTTACAATGCTTTAAACCAATAAAAAATTATGAATAAATTTATTAAATACATTGTCGCGTTTTCGTTGAGAAATAAGTTTATTATATTTTTCAGTCTGACAATCATAGTTATTTGGGGCGTTTACAGTTATTTGAAGACGCCGGTCGAAGCATTCCCCGATGTAACCAATACGCAGATTTCAATTATTACGCAATGGCCCGGTCGCAGCGCCGAAGAGTTGGAAAGATACGTAACTATTCCTATCGAAATTGGAATGAATTCGGTGCAAAAGAAAATAAATGTCCGTTCTACAACTTTGTTTGGATTGTCGGTTGTCAAAATTATTTTCGAAGACGATGTTGATGACGCTTTCGCACGTCAACAAGTAAACAATTTATTAGACGCCGTTGACTTACCCGAAGGCGTCAAACCGGACATTGAGCCACCTTATGGACCGACCGGCGAAATTTTCAGATACACATTAAAAAGTAAAAACCGTTCTGTTCGCGAATTGAAAACTTTGCAGGATTGGGTTATTGAAAGACAAATCCGTTCGATTTCGGGTGTTGCCGATGTGGTCAGTTTTGGCGGCGAAGTCAAGACGTATGAAATACAAGTCAATCCGCATTTGTTGTCGAAATATAATATTACGCCGCTCGAAGTTTATCAGGCAGTAAACCGCAGCAATATCAATGTTGGCGGCGACGTCATTGAACATAACACGCAGGCGTATGTTGTGCGCGGAATTGGTGTGTTAGACCGCTTTTTGGAAATTGGCGACATCATTATTAAAAACATCAACGGCAGTCCGATATTGATAAAGAATGTAGCCGAAGTTACCGAATCCTGTTTGCCGCGTTTAGGTCAGGTAGGGCGCGATAACGAACCCGATGTTGTCGAGGCAATCATCGTAATGCGCAAAGGAGAAAATCCGGGCGAAGTCATTAAAAAAGTAAAAGATAAAATTGCTGAACTCAATTCGAAAATCCTGCCGTCCGATGTCAAAATTGATACTTTCTATAACCGCGAAACGCTTATCAGTTACGCCACGCATACTGTTTTGCGAAACCTGATGGAAGGAATTATTTTTGTTACCATTATCGTTTTGATTTTTATGGCAGATTGGCGCACAACGCTCATCGTGTCGCTGATAATTCCTCTTTCGTTGTTGTTTGCATTTATCTTACTGCGCATGAAAGGAATGACTGCAAACCTTTTGTCGATGGGCGCAATTGATTTTGGAATTATTATTGACGGCGCGGTGGTGATGGTCGAGGGAATATTTGTAGCGCTCGACAGCAAAGCCAAATTTATTGGAATGGAAAAATTTAACCGGCTGTCGAAATTGGGTATTATCAAAGAAACCGGAACAGAAATGGGCAAGTCTATATTTATTTCGAAACTTATAATTATTACTGCACTGATTCCAATATTTTCGTTCCAGAAAGTCGAAGGAAAAATGTTTTCGCCACTGGCATTCACGCTTGGCTTTGCTTTGCTGGGTGCGCTAATTTTTGCATTAACATTTGCACCGGTTATGTCGAGTATTTTGTTTAGAAAAAACGTTCACGAAAAGCACAATCCTTTTCTGGACTTCATTATCCGAACTACAACATGGTTTTTCGACCTTACATACCGCAATAAACGTATCAGTCTTATTATTGCCGGAACAATTTTGATTTTGACATTTATTTCGTTCAGGTTTTTGGGAAATGAATTTTTGCCGCAATTGAACGAAGGCGCAATTTATATGCGTGCGTCGCTGCCAATGAGCGTTTCGTTGAACGAGTCAGTCAAAATTTCGGAAGACATGCGGCATATTCTCAAATCATTTCCCGAAGTCAAACAAGTGCTTTCGCAAACCGGACGACCGAACGACGGCACCGACGCCACCGGTTTTTATAACATCGAATTTTTTGTCGATATTTATCATACCGACGCAATGGACAGAAAAGAAAACCGCGATGCGCTGATTGACAGGATGACGGATAAACTTTCGAAATATCCGGGAATTATATTTAACTTTTCGCAACCAATACAAGATAATGTCGAAGAAGCAGTTTCGGGCGTTAAAGGTTCGTTGGCAGTAAAGATTTTTGGCGACAATCTCGAACTGCTCGAAACAAAAGCCGACAGTGTTTTTAATATTATGAAAAATATCGAGGGCGTTGCAGATTTGGGCGTCATACCAAATTTAGGTCAACCCGAATTGCGCATAGAACTCGATGAAGAAAAAATGGCTTTGTATAATGTCGCCACAAACGACTGTAATTCGGTTATCGAAATGGCAATCGGCGGCAAAGCTGCTTCGACGTTTTACGATGGTTACAAAAAATTTGACATCCGGATTCGTTATTTGCCGGAATTCAGAACGAGCGAAAAAGATATTGGTAATTTGATGGTGCCAACATTGTCGGGCACACAAATTCCGGTTAAAGAAATTGCAACTATCAGAAAAGTAAACGGTCCGATATTGATATTCCGCGATTTGAACCAACGTTATATCGCTCTGAAATTTTCGGCGCGCGGCAGAGACATGGGTTCTACGATTGCCGAAGCGCAACAAAAAGTCGGAGACGGTATTACTTTGCCAAAAGGTTATTCCATTTCGTGGGAAGGCGATTTTGAAAATCAGCAACGCGCCTCGAAGCAGTTGAGCATTGTTGTTCCGATAAGTTTGATTGTTATCTTTTTTATTCTTTTCGTTTTGTTTGGAAATGTTACCGATGCCGGACTTATTTTAATGAATGTTCCGTTTGCAATTGTTGGCGGCATTTTGGCGTTGCACATTACCGGAACAAATTTCTGTATCTCTGCCGGAATTGGTTTTATTGCTTTGTTTGGAATTTGTATTCAGAATAATGTCATCCTGTTGTCTAAATTTAAAAAGAATCTTCACGACCGGCTTCATCTGGACAATGCCATCAGGTCTGGTGTAATTGCGCGCATCAGACCGGTTGTGATGACCGCCACGCTTGCAGCAATTGGATTGATACCGGCAGCAGTTTCGACCGGCATTGGTTCGGAATCATCGAAACCGTTGGCTATTGTGGTTATCGGCGGTCTGGTTACTGCAACAACACTGACGCTTTTTATTTTCCCGATTATTTTTAAAGGCGTTTACAAATACAAATTGCAGAAATTGAATGATTAAAACAAAAATTGTAAACAAAAAAAATACTGATAAAACAGTCGTCGTTTAAATATAAGATTTTTAAAAACATTCGTTTCTATTTGCAAATAAGCAAAAGGATTTGCTATATTTGTACATGTCAAATAATAAATCAAAACAATGGACAATTCAATTAAAAATGACGGAACCACCACCACAGAAACCACAAAAACAAAACATTACGACGATATTTTAGAAACCGAAATTAAAAGAAAAAGCGCCATGACTTCGGTTTTGCTGGCAATTGCATTTGTCGTTTTGCTTGGCGTAATCGGTTATTTGTACAAAGACCATCTGCGCAGTCAACGATTAATTGGTTATTTGAAATTTACCAGCGGCGTTTGCTGGGTTACGAATGATGAAGGCAAGTACGGATTGATAAACAGTAATGGCGATGTGGTTGCCGATTATCAGTTTGCAGCTGGAATGCCATTTGCCGAAGGTCATGCCCGCGTGAGCAAAAAAGACGGCGACGGTTTTGTTTTTGCTTATATAGACAGCACCGGCAAAGTCATAAGCAAATGGTACGACAACAACTGGAATTTTAAAGAAGGCATGGGACGTGTGCAGAAAGAATATCAGTTTTCGTTTATCAACGCCAAAGGCGACACGCTAAAAGATTGGTTCGACAAAGCAGAAGATTTTTCGAATGGTGTAGCTAAAGTAAGTCGCTTAAATAAATTTACTTTTCTTTTTAAAGACGGCAAATTGCCTTTTGATTGGTACGACGACATTCAACTCGTTTCTGATTCTGTGGCTTACGTTAAGACTGCCGGTCAATGTCATATTATGAATATTTATACAAAATTTGTTTCGAAAGCAGGATTCGACCAGATTGGAAAGTTTTCTGACAAAGCTGCAATGGTGGTGAAAGATAAAAAGATGGCTTGCATCAGCCGAGTCAATGCAGAAGTTGTATCGGAATGGTTCGACAAAATATATGTATTATCCAATGGATTTGCAGTAGCTGTGCGCGATAAAAAATATGGTTTCCTCGACGAAAACGGCAAAATAGCAATCAAACTTACTTACGACGACGCAAGTTATTTTACCAAAGAAGGCTATTCAATTGTTAAGAAAAATGGCAAAACATTCTGGATTGACAAAAACGAAAAATGTATCGGCGGCGATTGTAAGTAAATGATTATGTAATTAAATTCATGCTATGAAATGGGCATTATTATTCATTCTGCTTTTGCAAACTTTGCTGGCAACCAGTCAGCAACGACCATTCATGCGCATGATGTTTTACAATACCGAAAATTTTTTCGACACCAAACACGACACACTTAAAAACGATTTAGACTTTACGCCGCAGGGCAAAATGAAATGGACGTACGATAAATATTTAACTAAACTTAAAAATCTTGCAAAAGTTATTATTGGCGTTGGCGAATGGGAACCTCCGGAAATTGTTGGTCTTTGCGAAATAGAAAACCGAAATGTTCTTAACAGTTTAGTTAAATACACGCCGCTTAAAGCATTTGATTACGGAATCATTCATCGCGAATCGCCCGATGTTCGTGGCATTGACGTTGCGGTTTTGTACCGCAAAGATAAATTCGAAGTGAGCAGTTACAATATGTTTCGAATAGAAGAATTTAAAACCCGCGACATTGTTTACGTCAAAGGCTGTATCAACAAAACAGATACGGTGCATGTTCTGGTAAATCATTTCCCGTCGCGTTTGGGAGGTGAATTAAATTCTGAATATAAACGAAAAATAGTTGCCGGATATTTGCGCAAAATTGTTGATTCTATTTTTGTAACCAACAGCAAAGCTAGCATCATCATTGCCGGCGATTTTAACGACGAACCAACAAACGAAAGTTTAAGCGAAACGCTACGTGCAAAACTTTCTTGCGAAAATCCAAACGACACGTCGCTTTATAATCTGTCGTATTATTTGCAAGACGTTAAAAAGCAAGGTTCGCTTAAATACGAAGGACAATGGACATTGATTGACCAGTTTATTGTTTCGGGAGCGTTGTTGAATAAACACAACAAAATATTTACTGCACCGACGAAATTCATATTTACAATGCACCGTTTCTTATGGAACCGGATAACAAATATTTGGGCGACATGCCAAAACGAACATACAACGGAATGATGTATGTCGGCGGTTTTAGCGACCATTTGCCAACATATCTCGATTTCGAAATAAAATAAATTTATGAATATAATTTACCACAAAGTCGCACAAAGTCTTTTTGACAAAGTATCGCAATGGTTATTTATATTGCTTTGTGATACTTTGTGAAATAGACTTCGTGCGACTTTGTGGTTCAATTTTCTAATAAAATGTTATGAAAAAAATATCAGGAAATATAATTGATGTTATCGATCGCCGAATTTACAAAGGCGAAATAACAATCGAAAACGGCAAAATAACAACAATCGAAAACTGCGACGACGTTGACAATGTTTATATTTTACCCGGTTTAATTGACGCGCACATTCACATCGAAAGCAGCATGTTGATACCGTCGGAGTTTGCAAAGCTGGCGGTAGTTCACGGAACAACAGCAACCGTTTCCGATCCGCACGAAATTGCGAACGTACTTGGTGTCGCCGGAATAGATTATATGATTAACGACGGCAAACAAGTTCCGTTGAAATTTAATTTTGGATGTCCGTCATGCGTGCCGGCAACCGGATTCGAAACATCGGGAGCATCGTTAAGCGCAAAAGACATTGAAAAATTAATTCAGCGCGACGACTTGAGTTATTTATCCGAAATGATGAATTTTCCCGGAGTCATCTATGCTGACGGCGAAGTGATGAATAAAATAAAAGCAGCACAAACAGTCAACAAACCAATTGATGGACACGCGCCAACATTAACCGGCGACTCATTAATAAAATATGCAAACGCAGGCATCACCACCGACCACGAAAGTTCGACTGCCGAAGAAGCAATTGAAAAAATAAAACTCGGCATAAAATTACTTATCCGCGAAGGAAGTGCCGCCAAAAACTTCGAAGCATTGAATGGCATCCTCGATAAATTTCCCGACGACGTAATGCTTTGCTCCGACGATTTGCACCCCGACGATTTATTAAACGGACACATCAATTTATTGATAAAACGTGCGCTCGATAAAAAACTCGATTTGTTCAACGTTCTCCGCGCTGCAACTTACAATCCGGTGAAACATTACAAACTCAATTCGGGTTTGTTACAAATTGGCGACGCGGCAGATATGATAATTATTGACAATCCATATAAATTCAACGTCTTAAAAACTTATATCGACGGCGAATTGGTTAATGACGCAGGAAAAGTCAACATAAAATATAAGAACGAACATCTTATTACAAATTTCAACGCACAAAAAATAACGGCGCCAGATTTAGAACTCAAAGCAAAATCTAAAAGTGCGCAGGCAATCGGAATTATTGTCGGCGATTTATATACAAAAAAAATAATCGTCGAACCATTGATTGAAAACGGATTGGTTGTATCGGACATAAAAAACGATGTCTTAAAAATTGTGGTTATAAACCGTTACGTTCCAGCAAAACCGGTTATTGGTCTGGTTAAAAATTTTGGTATTAAAAACGGAGCTGTTGCATCAAGCGTCGCACACGACAGTCATAATATTATTGCCATTGGTGCGAATGACGCAGATTTGCTGTCGGCAATAAATAAATTAATCGAAAGCAAAGGCGGTCTGGTGGTTTGCGAAAACAACCAATTTATCGAATTGCCGTTGCCAGTTGCCGGATTGATGAGCAACCAAAACGGCGAAATTGTCGCAGAAAAATATCAACAAATAAATAATGAAGTCAAACGTCTTGGTTCAAAGCTTCATGCACCGTTGATGTCGATGTCTTTTCTGGCGTTGCTTGTTATACCCGAAATAAAAATTGGCGACAAAGGATTATTTGACGTTATAAAGTTTGAATTTACAGAATTATTTATTTGATTCGCGTATTATTTTAATCAAAAGTTCTAAAACACTATTAAATTTAAAACCATGCGATTACTATTGATTAGCAATTCAACAAACGCAGGCGAAGCATATTTGGAATATCCGAAAACGGAGATTAAAAATTTTCTCGGAAATAAAATAAAGAAAATTTTATTCATTCCTTATGCAGCCGTTAGTTTTTCTTTTGACGAATATGAAGCGAAAGTCAAAGAGCGTTTTTTCGAAATTGGTTACAAAGTCGAATCAATACATCGTGTAAAAGATGCAGCGGCTGCGGTTAATAAAGCCGAAGCAATTGTTGTTGGCGGTGGCAATACGTGGCATTTGCTGCGCATGTTGCAGGAAAACAAATTAATTGACGCCGTGCGCAAACGTGTTATAGATGGCGTGCCTTACGTGGGTTGGAGCGCCGGCTCAAATGTCGCATGTCCGACTATTCGCACAACCAACGATATGCCAATAATTCAACCGCGAACATTTAAAGCATTTAATCTGGTTAAATTTCAAATCAATCCGCATTATATCGACGCAAATCCGGTTGGTCATGCCGGCGAAACGCGCGAAGACAGAATACACGAATTTATTGAAATCAATCCAGGTATATATGTAGTTGGATTGCGCGAAGGAACCATGTTGCGCATTGAAAACAATAAAATGAATCTGATTGGCAACCGCAATGCGCGCATTTTCAAAAAAGGACTTGTACCAAAAGAATTAAGTTCGACCGACGATTTCACGTTTCTTTTGTAAAATTGATGACAAACTTTGCTACGAAAATAGTATTCATCATTTTAACTTTGCTGCAATTTATTTTTTGCAGTACCAAGCTCGTTGCGCAAGATCCGTACTTCGAAACATTTAGTACAGACAATGGTTTACCAAGTTCCGAAGTGTATTTTGTTTTGCAAGACAGTACAGGTTATTTATGGGTTTCGACCGACAAGGGCGTCGCACGTTACGACGGTTATCAATTTACAACATACACTGTTGACAACGGACTTTCTGACAATTCAACTGTTTATATGTATCTCGACCGCAAAAAGCGCGTCTGGTTTGCATCTTACGAAGGTGGTTTAAGTTACTGGGAACACGACAGCATTAAACAATTTCCGTTGAATAAAGAACTTATAAAGCTTAGTTTAGGAAATTATATCTCTCATCTATATCTTGACAACAAAGATCAACTTTGGCTTTCCAGCAGTTACAATAAAATATTTGTTGCCGATTCAAAATTTAAAACTATTAAACGGAGTCCAATTTTCGACAAAGACCGCAAAGAAAATACAGTTGCATACCAAATATTTAATGATGGTTTTTTAATAGATCGATTAACATTGAAACCTGATACTATAAACACCAAAAAAACTACCATCACCAATATAGATAATACATTTTACTTACGTGCATCGTCAAAAATGTACACACCATCCAAAAGGTATAATTTAGAGAAAAAAACGGATAGCGAACATTTTATCTGTTACAATAAGCACCTTTTTCAAATAAAAAATAAACAAATTATTAAAGAAATTATTTATTCATCAGATGTATCGGGAATTACGTACGATTCTCAAAATAATCTCTGGGTATCAGTTTGTTTCGATGGAATTTATATTTACAAAGACGGCGATTTAAGCAGTATTCCAACTCATATTTTATCTGGAAAAACCTTTGGCAAAGTTTTCGAAGATAAATATGGCGACTATTGGCTGCCTTGTTCCGACATTGGTTTGCTGGCTTTACGTTCAATTATATTTAAATCGTATAATGTCAGCAATGCTATTAATAATGTTATTTCGTTTGCGTTCGACGGTAATTTGCTTTATTACGGAACTGCCAATAACGAACTTTTCAAAGGCAAAGTCAATAACGGAAAAATATCAGTTATAAAAGAATTAATTTTAAAAGAAAAAATACATAGCCTGTTCAAAAGAATAATTGTTAATGACGATCACTCATTGTGGTTAACCAAAACGCACAGCCTGCATTTCGATACTTGTGGCAATCCCATCGACACACAAAGTGAAATGATCCCCGAAGATATCATCAAACTCGACGATGGAAGAATAGCAGGCGTCAATGCAGATGGTTTCTCGATATTCAAAGATGGCAAATTAGATACGTTTCATATTTCAAAAAAAATAAATCATTCCTATTGTTTATATGAAGACTACCACAAAACAATCTGGATAGGAGCTTTCAACGGACTGTTTTTTTATAAAGACAATCAATTTAATGCTTATGATACTACAAATAAATATTTGCACAAACGAATAACAGTTATCAAAGGTTTTGAACAAGATATTTGGGTGGGTACTTACCATTATGGCGTTAATCTGATACGCGGTAAAAACATTTTACGTTTTTCAATTGCCAATGGACTTAGCAGTAATTTTATAAGCGATATATTTGTCGAAAATAAAAATGAAATCTGGATAACTACAAACAAAGGTCTGAATAAAATACAATTTACCGACAAAGAAAGAACAAAATTTATTATAAGTATTTTTGACCACGATGACGGACTGCCCACTAACGAATTAAACTGCATCGTCAAACGCGATGGAATATATTATCTTGGAACGAAAGCAGGAATTGTAACTTTCGATACAATCATTGCAGAACCGTCGCACACTGACATTCCGCTGATAATAGAAAAGGTGCGCGCAAATGGAAGAGATATAATAGCAAAAGATTATTACCATTTTAATGCAGACGAAAATGACATCACTTTCTTTTACAAATTTATTAACCTAAAATACCGGAACAGATTTCAATATCACGTACAACTTACCGGCGCCTATAATTTTGACGACACCATTCCAGAGCCGTTCTATCGTTTCAGTTCGCTTTCGAGCGGCGATTATAAACTCTGCATAACAGTACTTAACCAGAAAAAAGAAACTATCAACAAACCGATTTATGTCAGTTTTTCGATAGAAAAACCATATTACAAAAAAGTCTGGTTTATTGGTAACTCATTTTTGTTGACTGGAGTAATACTCTGGATTTTATTCCGGTATATCTTGCGCAAAAAACGAAAAAAATTAAAAAATAAAGAATTGCTTTTAACCATTCAAAAAAAGGCGCTTCGTGCACAACTCAATTCGCATTTTATTTTTAACGCATTAAACGCAATACAATTATATATACTTCGCAACCAAAACCACGAAGCGCAGATTTACCTCGCCAAGTTTTCCGATTTATTAGGACGCGTACTCGAAAACATTAAGCACGATTATATTTCGCTATACGACATTATTCCATCCATCGAGCTTTATATCGAACTTGAAAAACTCCGTTTGACCAACAACCTCGAATACGAAATTGATATTGACCCCAACATCGATCTATCGTCATTTTATATACCGCCAATGATTCTCGAACCATTTATCGAAAACGCAATTTGGGAAAGACTTTCGTGCAAAAAATCAGACCGCAAATTAGATGTTTCGATTGTAGCAATTTCCGAGAATGTTATTAAATGTATTATTCAAGACAATGGCGAAATACGCGTAGAATTTGACAGGTCGAAATATAAACTCGAAAAAAATGACGCCGACCCTTTTCGGGAAATTAACGAAAGAATTGAAACATTAAATGATTTAACACAAAAACAAATTTCGTTTACTACAAGCAATATTAACGACGATGCGGGCAATTTTACCGGAACAATAATCGAAATAATAATTCCTTCTTTTATTTAATCATTTTTTTTACAAAACCTTTTTTGTATTTTTGAAACATTAAATGTGTTCAAACGTAAAATAATTCTGGATTCAAATATTTTGGAAAAATGACAATAGCCAATCCTGCAGAACGAGAACTAATAACAGCCGTCATAATAGAAGACGAGGCAAATGCCGTTGCGCTGCTTACCGAAAATTTAAAAGCATATTGTCCGCACGTAAAAATTTTAGGCTCAGCCGATGATTTTGAAAGAGGCATTGAATTAATCGACACAGTTAAACCGATGCTTATTTTTATGGACATCCGTTTAGGTCATGGAATAGAAAGCTTTGATATTTTACGAAATATTAAATCTTACGATTACAAATTAATTTTCGTTACTGCTTATCGCGAGTACGCGCAAAAAGCTTTCGACTTTGCAGCGCTGCATTATTTAAGCAAACCAATTAATCCACTCTTACTAATAGAAGCTGTTGACCGGTTTGTTTATCCGACACGCGACGAAAATTCGCCCGAAACATTTCAGATTCTCGAGGACGCCATTAAAAATAAAGCCACAAGAATAAAATTAGTGGGACGCGATGGTTTCGATATTGTCGAATTAGAAACGATTTATTATTGTCAGTCTGACGGCGCGTATGTAAGGTTTTTTCTTAACGATGGTCGCGAAATATTAGTGTGCAGTTCGCTTGGCAGGTACGAAGTAATTTTGAGCGAATATGGTTTTCTGCGCGTACACAACCGTTATGTTGTAAATCTGAGACACGTTACACGGTACAGTTATACCGATGGTGGTCAGGTAGAGTTAGTCGGCAAAATAAAAATACCTGTTTCCAGACCACACCGCGAAAAACTTTTTAATGGTCTGAATTTAATAACGACGTAAAATTTATTTCGACTTCTTTTTCAATTCATAAGCGCCTAAGTCCGGCATTCCGTCTAATAAACGCGACTGTCCGCTAAAATCGGTATATAACAATGACGGATATTTGTTGACAATTAAAACACTACCTTTGTCTTTCGCCATCGACGAAACTGTGTCTAACCTGAAATCGTTTTTGTCGATATTCAAAAATAATTTTCCCTGATCGCTGCCATACAAACATTTATAAAATTGATAATGATTTGTGGTGTCAATATTCATGTTTGATGGATTTTGAATTTGCAACAACGAATTGTCGAACATAAAATTCAGTTGCGCACCGGCATCTTTTGTAACTCCAATTTCGTCCGGCTGATTTCCCCAAACTATGCAATTGCCAAAATATGCCACAGTCAAATCGTTTGTAATGACGCCGAAGTCCGAAGAAAAAGTATTCGAGAGTAAAATAGACGGCGTTATTCGTGTTGTTGACGACCAGCCGCCAAAATAATTTGCAAACGTCGTCTGGTAAAAATTGTATTGACCGCCGGCTTGTGCGGCAAAACTGTATTGTCCGCAGTTTGTAATTAAACAATTGGTTGCAAAAATATTACTGTTAATGGCATAAATACCCCACATTGTCATGTTTTCGATGGCGGTGTTGTGCAGTTTTAAATCGGTTTGTGCGCCGAAAGATTGTGTGTCAAAATTGATTCCGGTTATTGCATTTTTTATGGTCGCGTTATTTGCATAATTATTGGAACTCGACTGGCAAAATGTTATTCCTTCCCATTGCCCCGGAACGTCTTTATACAAATCTTCCAGCCGGTCGCCCGATAACAAAACGCGTTTGCTAATGCTGCCGTCAATTCTAAGCGAACCATAAACCGTCAACTTTGCTTTGCGATGAAAATAAACTTTTGTTCCTTCGGCAATTGTTAATATTTGATTGGTGTCAATGACGACGTTGTTATAAATCAGATACGGTTTGCCTTCCGTCCATGTTTGTGTTTTGATGTGCGCGTTGTTCAACAAATGCGCGTCTTGCCCAACAGCATAAAGTTCGACATGCTGCAAATTGTTGTTGGTAATAAACACTATCGAATCTTTTACAACCAACGGATTATTTCCTCCAATCGTGCTGACGGTCAGTTGAACGAAAATATACAAACTGTCTTTTGGTTGTAAATCAACATTTGTCAACTGGTTTGTCTGGTAGCCGTTGATGTTGATGTGGTAATTTGAGCTTTGTCCTTTTGCCAGATATATTTGCGATATGCGAATGGTTTGTTTATATGGATTATGAATTACCAACCGCGCAGTTGTTGTTCCGATGGTCGAAAAAACGGTATCAAATTTAATGGTGTCAGCCGAAAAACTGAGACGTGCACCGCTGTCAGTAATAAAAATTTCTTTGGTACACGCAAACATTAAAATGAGCAATGCGACTATTAAAGAACCGAAAATTTTTTGCATATTTTGTTTTAAAATAAAATAATTATCCATTTTCTTACCCAATATTTTCTATACAAACTCTGCGGTTCTCTGCGAAAAACTCTGCGGTTCTCTGCGGTTAAAAATCTAACCGCAGAGAACCGCGGAGTTTTTCGCAGAGAACCGCAAAGCTTACAATTTATTAACCAATCTCTTTAATCCATCCACTACACGCAACACATTAAAATTTATAAGTAAACCTAATTTACATCCAGAAAGTTTCAGATAAGTTAATACTTGGGCTGTATGAATATCGTTTAATGCTTCAACTGATTTTATTTCAATAATAACTTTATTTTCTACAATTAAATCTAATCGATATCCGGCATCCAATTTTACTTCTTTATAAATTAGAGGCAATGATTTTTGTTTTTCAACTTTTAAACCTGATTTTTGCAGTTCATAATTCAGACATTCTAAGTATGCGCTTTCGAGCAAGCCGGGTCCAAGTGATTTATGAACTTCAATTGCACAGCCGATTATTTTTTCTGATATTTCATTTTCAGTCATAAATTTTGTTTTTATTTTATTTTTGAACAAAAAAGCGGATAGCTATCTTAAATTTCAACTTGCAAAATTATTATTTACTTGGGTCTTTGCAAGGAATTGCTTTGCTGGTATTACTTTTGGTTGTAACGCGGCAGACCGTATATGAAATCATCAACTCGTGCGAATTGCCTAAGCCTTGAAAAGCGTAATCATAAGCATAAGCAATACTTAAATATTTTAAACGGTAACCGGTAAGTAACATTAAATCGGAGCCGCCAGTTTGTGTGCGATACGAAAGCGCTACCCAGAAATTTTTGTTATAAATCCATTTTGGTGTAATGTCATATTGCATATTTATGTTTTGCGTCGATTTGATAAGACCAGACAATTCAATTGATGACAATTCTGTTACCGGAAAAGTATATCCGGCGTTTAAAAAGAAATCGCGATCGAGGAAATTGAAGGTGTAACTTTTCGGATCATAATTAAGTGTCGGACGTAAAATCTGTGCCACAGAAAATCCCAGATGAAAATTATCGGTAAACAATAATGCACCTGCCGAAGCGTCGGGTAAAAACATACTTTTGCCGGCTGCAAGTGCAAGTGGATCGTTCATCAATTCGGGTGTGTTGAATAAATTAGTTGTATTGATTCCGAACTGGTATGCTTCGAGCGAAATGCCGATGGATAATTGCGGATCGTCGAGTTTGTCGGTGCGTATTGTGCGGTAAGAATATGCCAGCGAAACGCCGCGACGGAATGTTGCGCCATTGACGTCGTTCATTGCTACAAGTCCCAAACCAACATTATTCTGACGAATGTCCAATGCAAAAGCCTGCGTATTTGGTGCGCCGGGTATATCGAGCCATTGATGGCGGTCAGTTAACATATAATTTGTGTAGTTATAAATATATGCTTTCTTTTTTTGTTTCTTTTGTTTTTTGACTTTTGATAAATAAGCACAATCGTTTGACGTACCGAAAGCAGCCGGATTTATAAATGCCGGATTAAAAAGGTATTGACTGTAAACCGGCAATTCCTGCGCATGTAAAAACAAATTTGCCGTCATAAACAAAATGAAGATTAAAGCGCTCAAAAGTCTCATAAATTGTAATTTGAAATTATCTTGTAAACCATATTACATCTTATTAATATAATTGTAATCTTTTAGGATTGTCTTAAAAAATTCCATCGCCGGTAATGTCGAAGTAACGCCCATTTTTTTCTCGACGGCTTGTTTTGCTTTACGGGCAACTTCTTCGGCAAATTCGCTGTCGGTCTTTTTCAAAAATTTACGCACGTCGTTAATTGTGTTAATATCTTTTTCCGACAACAAATGTACTTCGTTAAAAGTAATCCGGTAATTTTCGGGCAAGTTGACGTGAATGGTGTTTCGCAAAACCGGTCGCGCTTTTAGCCTGATGACAGTTGTACCGGCAACAATGTCGCCAATACGCTGACCTCTGCCGTTTATAATAATTGTCAGAATTGCTGCAACGCCCGATGTAAATAAAACGTCAACCAACCTGAAAATCCATCGTACAAAATAAGAACCAAATGTTGCCAGTGTGCCGTCAATTTTCATAACCTTTATTTGCAGAATCATTTTGCCGGGCGTTTGTCCGTTAAAAAAAAACTCGAAAGCAAGACTGTAAAACGCGACCGGAAGGTATAAAATTACTCCGGTATAAGTTTGTATGTTCACTTTTAAGACACCAATAATTATAAACACCACAAAATAAAACGATAATATAAATAATAAGTCGAGCAACTGCGACAAAATACGCTCGCCTACACTTGCAATATTGTTTTCGATAACTACATTTTGCGTGGTTTCGATGCTTACATTTTCCATTAAACTAATTTTAAATATTTAAACGAATAATAAAGCAAATTTATATATTTTTGAAACAATTTAATAGCTTTGTGTAAAAAACTGCAGGATTGTTACAATTGCTAAGAATATTTTGAATAAAAAAAAATTCTTATATTAGCAAATTGAAATTTTAAAAAATATTAATTATGGTATAATACAAAATCAATAAATATAATTAGATACATAATTTTTTGCGCTTAAAATCGCATTTCTCTTACAGTAAAACGACCAATTTTAATAGGAGTTTACCCTTTGCATTTTTTCCTTACGCACATTTGCCAACGCTCGAAAAAAATGCAAAGCGCAAACGGATTTATTTTTTTGATTCGGTCGCAAACATTAACTTCTCGTTTTCACAACTTTACAGCAAATTTGCCTCAGCAGTTTTGCCGATAAAAAATATTTCGTAAATTTGTAATAAAAAAAATTATGATTGCAGTTAAACAACCACTTTCAAATGTACAAGTAGAATTATTGAAAATATATTCTACAAATATTACTGAGCCTGAATTAAAAGAACTCAAAGATTTAATTGCTCAGTACTATGCAAAAAAATCAATTGAATATGCTAATAAAGCATGGAAAGAAAAAAAACTTACTAATGAAATAATGGATAATTGGTTGAATGAAAAATAATGAACGATTAAACATTGTATTAGATACCAATGTTTTATTAGTCTCGATTTCAGAATTTTCAAAATATCATTGGTTATATCGTTCCATTTTGGAAAAGAAGTTTGAATTATTTATAACAAATGAAATATTAAGCGAATATGAAGAAGTCATTGGAGAAAAATTAAGTCCGGAAACTGCAAATTCAGTAATACGAACTTTAATGGAATTAGATAATGTTCATCCAACATTAATTTATTTCAAATTTAATTTGATTACACAAGACCCTGATGATAATAAATTTGTCGATTGCGCATTTTCGTGTAATAATGATTATTTAGTAACAAATGATAGGCATTTTAATATTTTAAAAAACGTTGAATTTCCACAAATCAACGTTGTTTCTCTTGAAGAATTTGGTTCAATTTTAAAAGAATATTGCGATTAAAATAATGATAAAAATGACAAAACCGCAAACATAAAATTGCAATCCGTACCCGCATTTTTCGCCGACGCACTGGCTGACGCGCCTGAAAAAATGCGGGTACGGTTGCAATTGGTTTTTGTTATGCACAATCCCACAAAGTCATTGTGATAAGATTTGAATAATAAGATAAAATCTGTAATTTTGCAGAAAAAACATTAAAATGCAGCAAACAATTTTCACATCGAAATATTTTGATAATAAGTTAAGAAGTTACTCTATTGACAATATTAAAAATTTGGAGTATAAACAACAGATTTTAAAACGTTGGATTTCTGCAATTGATAATGGGACTATTAAATTTTCAAAAGAAACTGAAATTGATTTAACCTTTTTAAATGATATTTTTGGCGAAGTATTAGATTATGAATATCAAATCGATAAAGAAAATATAAATCTAATTCCTAAATCATCAATTGAATCAAAAGAACCTGATGCAATTCTTGGATTTTTCACACATCAAACTCGAAATGATATTCGAGTTGTCATTGAACTTAAAGATAGTGAAACAGACCTTGATAGAATTCAAAATCGTTTAGAGAAAATTTCGCCTGTTACGCAAGCTTATGAATATGGACGAAAAGCAGGTGAGCAATGTAAATGGATTATCGTTTCAAATATCAAAACAATTCGTTTGTATAATAAAGAATCTGATAATTATGAACTTTTCAATCTTATTGATTTACAAGATACTTATTTTCTAAAACGTTTTTTTTATTTACTCCACAAAGAAAGATTATTTCTTACAACAGGTGAATCTCATGTCGATATTTTATATCGCGAACGTCAGGAAGAAGAACAAAAAATAACAAAAGAATTTTACACAAAATATAAAGAAATCCGTGTTCAATTGTTTCAAAATTTATATGAAAATAATCCCGAAATTGATAAATTAGTTTTATTAGAAAAAGCACAAAAATTATTGGATAGAATTATTTTTGTTTGCTTTTGCTCCGATTTAGAAATATTACCATCGAAAATTTTACAAAAAATTTCATTAAATTTTAAAAATCAAGATTATATTTTTGATGATAATTTTTTATGGTTATCTGTTAAACAATTTTTTGAAACTGTTGATAAAGGTAACAGTAAAATAACAAAACTTAATGGTGGTTTATTCGCAAATGATAATATTTTAAATGATTTAAAAATAAGTAGTAAAATATTAATTAAAGTATTTGAAATTGCTGAATTTGATTTTCGTTCTGATTTAAATGTTAATATTTTAGGTCATATTTTTGAGCAATCAATTTCGGATTTAGAAAAACTTAAAAAAGACATTTTAAACCCGACGGGTTTTGAAAACCCGTCGGGTTTGACAAACGGCAAACGGAAAGAATTTGGAATATTTTACACACCAGATTACATAACAAAATATATTGTAAAAGAAAGTATTGGAACGTGGTTAAGCGATGCTCGCATCGAACTTGGTGAAAATGATTTACCAATTTTAACCGACATAGACTATGATTTAATTAAAATTACAAAACAAGGAACTGTCAGAACAAATGATAAAATTGAAAAAAACAAAAAATTTTGGAATGAATATTTACAAAAATTATTATCAATTAAAATAATCGACCCTGCATGCGGCAGCGGCGCTTTTTTGGTTGCGGCTTATGATTATTTGCTAAATGAATATTTATCAGTTCAAAAAGAAATTAACTTACTTAATCCGCCAGAGCCACCTGAAAACTTTATTCCTAAAATGAAAGGTGGTTTGCAGTTTGAACCACGACAAATATTTGACATCGAAAACCATATTATAAAAAATAATTTATTTGGAGTTGACTTAAATTTTGAAAGTGTTGATATAACTAAACTTTCATTGTGGTTGAAAACCGTTAAGCGCGGTAAATTGTTAGGCGATATTGAATATAATATTCAAGTCGGTAATTCGATAATTGACGATAATGAAATTTCCGGCGATTTGGCTTTCAATTGGAATGAACGATTTAAAACAATTATGGACAGTGGTGGTTTTGATGTTATTGTGGGAAATCCGCCGTATGGAATAAGTTTTACCGAATTCGAAAAAAAATATCTTAATGCCAATTATCAAAATGTTCCTGATTACGAAGTATTTTATTACTTTATTTCAAAAGCACTAGATTTATTAAACGACAATGGAATACTTGGTTATATTTTTCCGAATACATTTTTATCGCGGCAGTTTGGCGAAAAGTACAGAGAACAAATTTTAAAACAGCATGATATTATTTCAATTACTGATTTGTCAGAAGATAAGACTTTTGATGATGCACAAGTCAGAACTTGCATTACAATAATTTCGAAAAGTATAAAAGAAATTTTGACTAAATTTTCGGTTTATAACCACGATGACAAAGCAATAAACACCAGTAAATTTTTAACGAAAACATATTTAGAAGAAAATATTTCAAATTGGCAGACTTTATTTACCATTTCGAAAGATATTTACAATATTATTCAAAAGATTAGACAAACTGAATTAACCATCAATGATATTTGCGAAGTATCGCAAGGTTATATTCCATACCGACGTTCAGATTTAGTTAAAACTTACGGTGAAGAAAAAGGCAATAAAATAGTTGACGAACGATTATGGCATTCGCCTACCAAAATAGATGAAAATTACTTACAGGAAATTCTTGGACGTGATGTAAAAAAATATTCATACCATGAGCGTAGTCTTTATGTAAATTATGGTAAACACGTTGCGAGCTATGTCGATTTGAAATTTTTCACATCGCCACGCATTCTTATTAGAGAAATCGCTGAAACTACTTTACATTGTGCGTACATCGAAAAAGAATTTTGTAATTCATCTTCAATGATTACAGTGATTCAAAAAGACAAATCCTATTCCTTAAAATATATTTTAGCTATTCTAAATTCAAAACTAATGGGTTGGTATCATTTCAACACATCACCTAAAGCAAAAAAAGGATTATTTCCAAAAATTTTAGTTTCTGATGTTAGAAAAATTCCAATTCCAAATATTTCTTTGAAAAAGCAAAAAATATTTATTGAAAAAGCAGATTTAATGCTTATTAAAACGAATGAATTTACTGAATTGAATAATAAATTTTTAGTTTTTTGCCAAAGTCAATTTCCAATACAAAAATTTTCGGGGCGGTTGAAAGATTGGCATAACTTAGAATTTAATGAATTTACAAATGAATTGAATAAACTGAAAATTAAAGTTGATGCAAACAAAGTCTTTGATTTTATTGATATTTTTAAACGAGAACAATTAAAAATAAATGCATTTAGAAAAATAATTGATAATACGGATAAAGAAATAGATTCATTGATTTATAATCTTTATCAATTAAACGAATCCGAAATTGAACAGATTGATAAATAATAAAAATGTGCATAACATAAAATTGCTGGTCATTTGCCCTTTTTTTCCCGACGCACGGGGCTGACGCGCATGAAAAAATGCAACCGCCAGCAATTTTTTTTCGTTATTTTATCATCTCGATTTACGTTGCTATGTGGTTATTGAGTTAAAAGCAGTAAAATTTGAACCGGAATTTGCCGGGAAACTAAATTTTTATCTTTCGGCAGTCGATAGTTTGCTTAAAAGACCAGAAGATAATTCAACAATCGGAATTTTGTTGTGTAAAATAAAAGATAAAATAGAAGCAGAATTTGCGCTGCGAGATATTAATAAACCGATAGGTATTGCCGATTATAAGCTAACACAAGCTATACCGGAAAATTTGAAAACAAAACTTCCGACCGTAGCAGAATTAGAGAACGAATGAAATGAAAAAATAAATAAAAAAATTGTCAATTCCGTATAATTCGCGGTACAATAATTATAGGATGAAAGAAATTGTGTTTATCAATAAAAATATTGCGCGCTGGAAAGAATTCGAATCCATTCTTTCCGACAAGCGAAAAGTCAAACCAGACCATCTGGGCGAATTATTTATACATATAACCGACGACCTGTCGTTTTCGCGTACCTATTACCCGACCAGCGAAATAACGACATATTTAAATTCGTTGGCTTTGCAGTCGCACCAAATGATTTATAAAAACAAACGCGAAAAAGGTTCTCGAATCATAAACTTTTGGGCGACAGAATTTCCGTTGGTTATGTTTCGCACGCGCAAATATGTGTTGTATTCGTTCGCAATATTTTTCGTTTCTGTTTTAATTGGCTGTATTTCTGTGGCTAACGACGATACATTTGTGCGGCTCATTTTGGGCGACGCTTACGTTAACATGACCATCGAAAATATACAAAAAGGCGACCCGATGGCTGTCTATAAAAAAATGAATCAGACCGATATGTTTGTTGGAATAACGATTAACAACATTCAGGTTTCGTTTTGGGCGTTTGTGTTGGGATTGTTTTTTTCGGTTGGCAGCGGATACATGTTATTTTACAACGGTTTGATGCTTGGCGCTTTCCAATATTTCTTTTTCCAGAAAGGACTTTTGGTAACTTCGCTTTTGACAATATGGATACACGGAACACTCGAAATATTTTCGATAATTGTTGCAGGAGCAGCGGGTATAGCAATAGGCAATAGTTTTTTATTTCCACAAACTTATTCACGCGCATTTTCGTTTCGCCGGGGCGCAAAGTTAGGCGTCAAAATGGTAGTCGGACTTGTGCCGATGTTCATCATTGCCGGTTTCTTCGAAGGTTTTGTAACACGCCAGACCGACGCTCCGGTTTTTATCAGAGCCGGAATAATTTTCGCATCGATTGTTTTTATTGTTTGGTACTTTTTTATTTTACCGGCGCGTTTAAATAAATTGACATATCAAATACAATGACAACAAAAAAAATAATTGTCGGAATAACCGGCGCCAGTGGCTCGATATATGCAAAACAACTGATTGAAAAAATTGCAAATCACCAAGAACAAATTTCCGAAGCTGCAATTGTATTTACACAAAGCGCAATGGATGTTTGGGGACACGAGATTGGCGAATTAAATCCACAATCGTTTCCATTTAAAATTTATGATAATGCATCTTTTTTTGCACCCTTTGCTTCGGGCAGCGCAGGTTTCGATGCTTTGATAATTTGTCCGTGTACTATGGGAATGATGGGACGCATTGCGTCGGGTGCAGCGAACGATTTAATTTCACGCACGGCAGATGTCATGCTGAAAGAGCGCAAAAAATTAATTCTCGTTATTCGCGAAATGCCATACAATCTCATACACATAAACAACATGAAAACCATTACCGAAGCAGGCGGAATTATTTGTCCGGCATCGCCATCGTTTTACAGTTTGCCAAAAACAATTGATGAATTAATAAGCACAGTTACCAACCGCGTGTTGCAAATGGCAGGTTTCGAAATTGAAAGTTACCGTTGGCAAGCTAATTCGTAACTATTTTGCTCAAAATATTGGAAAGCAGATAATACTAATCGCAGATTAAAAAGAATCAATTTAATCCGTGTTTGTAAATCTGTGCTATCCGTGTTCCAAATCTTTAATCGTTTTTTAACATTTATTAGCAAATTGGCAAACTTCTAACCGAATTATTTTAATACATTTGCCAATACCAATTCCTAATTTATTACAACATTAACCAATCAACCATTAATGACACATTATGAATAAGCAATTGACTTTGCAAACTGATAAAGGACTTAAATTGGTGTATGCGCACGAAATAAGATATTGCCATGCAGCCAAAGATAGCTGCGAAGTACATTTGAAAGATAATACACAATTATCAGCTTCCGAGCGGATGTGCAAAATTATACAGAAACTGACGTCTTCAACTTTTTTTCGCTGCCACCACTCGTATCTGGTGAATATTAAGTGCATAAAAGAATATAATTACGAAAAGAAAAAGATTATTTTGGACGATAAACTCGAAATACCATTAGCCCACCGCCGGCGAAGCGCTTTTTTTAAGATTCTTAACAACTTACATAAAGCTACCGGGGGGGGGGTGATTGTTAGACTTGTTTTACATTACTCCAATAAATATACGCCGGTGGGTAAAACCACTACGGTTATGGATAAAACAGCTACACTTATGGCTATTTTATATACGACTGGGATAATTTAAGTATTTTTGTTTGGACACATAAATTGGTTGCTATAAGTTTGCAGCATTATTAAAAATTTATGGTTTAACTAAAAAATTATTACAATGAAAAAATTAAGTGTAGAACAAATGGAAGTTGTTAATGGTGGCGATGCTGCACCTATTTCACCTGAAACTATTTCAATGTGGACGATACTTCTTATCGTACTTGTTACAGTAGTTATATTGATGTAAGTACTACTATTTTATGAACTACAAATAGTTGTAGAAAATTGTTTCTACAACTATTTTATTTATATATATGAAAATACTTATATTTGTTTTATTCTTTTTCCTAAGCATTTTTGCTAAAGGGCAATACACTACTGTAACAGGTAAGGTTATTGATAAAAATACACAACAACCTTTGCCTTTTGCTACGATACAAGTTGAGAAAACCGGCATTGGTACAATCACGAACAATAACGGTCGATTTTCGTTGAAAATATCTAACCGGTATTACAACAATAAAATATATATTTCATATTTGGGATATAAAACACAAGAAAGAAATATTAAAGAGATTAAGAACCAAATAGTAATATTTTTGCAACCAACAGAAAAAGAACTAGCTGAAGTTGTAATTATGACCAAAAGTACACTCCTTGATTTATTGAAAAAAGCTTATAAAAAAATACCTGAAAATTATCCTATTTATCCTACCATGTTGAGAGGATTTTATAGAGAAACAGTAAAAACACCGAAAAACCAATATTTATATTTTGCAGAAGCAGTAACCGAAACCTATAAAAGCGGTTACAATGTCAGTTCTGATGAAGGACAAGTAAAAATATTAAAATCAATGGTTAATGTTTTTCCACTGTCTGATACTTTATTCAAGAATCAATATTTTTATAGCGGAGTCTTTTCTGGAAACAAGGATGATTTTGTTAAAAAAAGATATGATTTTATTAATCCGCGACATTTTAATAAATATAATTATACTTTAAAAGGTATCTCAAATTATCAAGGTACGTCTGTTTATATAATAAATTTTGACACTAATAATGATACCTTAAGCGGAACTATGGAAGGAATGCTTTATATTGAACAAACATCTCTTGCGTATGTTGCTTGTATATATGCACATACCAAACGAGGAATTGATAATTATAATGCTTTAAAAATATCGCCTTATAAGTTGATTTCTTTTAATACGACTATAAATTTTATAAAATATAAAGATGTTTGGCATATTAAGTACATATCTGCTGAACAAATAGGAATTAATAAAACACACAAAAGTAATCTTATTCTTAACAATGAATATATTGCGACTGAAATTAATACCGATACAGTAAAACCAATTCCGTTTGATAAACGATTAGAATTTACTGATAACTTTTCACAAAAAGCGGCTAATTATTATTCGGATGATTATTGGTCGGAATATAATGTATTAGAGCAAGATACTTTGTTGAAGAATCAGATAAAACCTTTATATACTACAGAACAATCAAAAGGTTTATTGATAATGAAAGTAAATCAACCGAAACAAAATTTAGTATTCGAAATTGCAAAGAATTTTTCATCTGTAATTGGTATAAGCTATTTTCCTATAAAAGCCGGTGATGATGAATATTCAGTTAATTATGCCAACCAAAATAAAACAATCAATTTCGCAGAACCGTTACATTCTTTTAATTATAATTTATGTTTCAATTTACAATTGAATTATAGTTTAACTAAAAGATGGGGAATTGATTTATCTGTTTATAGGTCGCTCGAAAGTGAAATGTATATAAAAGCGTATGATATTGGAACTTCTTGTAAATTTTTAATAAATAAAAAAACGAAACCTTTAATACTTAAAACTTCTATATCATTTTCATACAATAATTTTGCACGAGACTTTTCAACAACTGATAATTATGTCGGTAAATTTTCTTTTGGTGGTAAAACGATTGACGCGGATAAAATACAATTCGGAATTGGTCAAAGAAAAATGGGAGTAAAACCCCAAATGTGTCTGCAATATAAAATAGGGAAATTAGTTTGGCTAAATGCGTCTGTCGGATACTACGTTGATTTGAATACATCTGATAGATTATACGTACAAGAAAAATCAGGTTTTTTGTTAACACGTAAAATAGCTGATTTAAATCTATCGGATAATTCCTTAAATGTTACGGACAATGGAGAAAATTCTGCGAAAAGCCATATCATAGTTGGAAATTATTTTTTTGATATAGGGCTAATGTTAAAATTATAATCAAATCTTTTGGCTCAATTTTAATCAACGCATATGAAAACTTTAGAATTGATTCGTAAAACATTTGCCCGACAGATTGAACAACACGATTGTGGCATTGCTTGTTTGCAATCGCTAATACGATATTACGGCGGCGAAAATACACAACAGAAACTACGCGAACAAAGCGGCACAACTATTACCGGCACAACTTTGCTCGGTTTGTGTCAAACAGCACAAAACAATGGTTTCGATGCCGACGGCTGCGAAGCAGATATTAACGCGCTGATTGAACATGGCGAGCCTGTTATTTTGCATTTGTTACTCGAAGGCAATTTGCAACATTATGTTGTATGTTACGGAATAGAAACTAAGCAAAACCAAATAAGATTCGTTATTGGTGATCCAGCAAAAGGAATTGTTTATTACACGCCCGAAGAGCTTGAGAGAAAATGGAAATCGAAAGTTTGTCTTATTTTAAAACCCAATGCCGCTTTTATAAAAAAGGAAACGATTGCAAAACAAAAATCCCAATGGATTAAAAACCTTATCAAAGACGATATTTCTATTTTGGGATTAGCCGCAGCTATTGGTATTGCCATTGCAACTGGCAGGTGTTTGATATGATTTTTTTCAGTGCGGACAATAATTTTGGCAGGTGTTTGATATGATTTTTTTCAGTGTTTGATATGATTTTTTTCAGTGCGGACAATAATTTGGCAGGTGTTTGATATGATTTTTTTCAGTGTTTGATATGATTTTTTTCAGTGCGGACAATAATTTGGCAGGTGTTTAATTCTAAAGTTTAAACAATCTTCCCGTCTTTCAACGAAACAATGCGGTCGGAAAGGTTAGCAAGTTCTTTGTCGTGCGTTACAATTATAAAAGTTTGGTTAAACTGATCGCGTAGTTTGAAAAACAAACGGTGCAATTCTTCTTTGTTAATCGAATCGAGGTTGCCCGACGGCTCGTCAGCCAGAATAACTTCGGGATTGTTGATTAGCGCACGCGCTACTGCCACGCGTTGTTGTTCGCCACCCGACATTTGATTTGGCTTGTGATGGATGCGCTCCGAAAGATTTAAAAAATCCAATAATTCCAATGCACGGTTTTCCGCTTGTTTGCGCGGTGTTTTTGCAATAAACGCCGGAATGCAAACATTTTCGATGGCAGTAAATTCGGGCAACAGGTGATGAAACTGAAACACGAAACCAATGTTGCTGTTGCGAAAGTTTGACATCGTTTTTTCCTTGAGCGAAAAAACATCTTTATTGTTAAACATCACTTTACCTGTGTCAGGTTTGCTAAGCGTACCGATAATTTGCAGCAATGTAGTTTTCCCGGCGCCGCTTGGTCCAACAATCGAAACAATTTCTCCTTTGTTTATTTCGAGCGAAATATTATTGAGTACGTGCAGGTTGTTGTAACTTTTATGTATGTTGTGAATCGAAATCATTTTTTGGTTTTTATCTTGGTACTTCAACTTGCTCGACAATTTGTTTAATAATATCGCGGTTCGAAAGTCCTTCCATTTCTTTTTCGGGCGTAAGAATGATGCGATGCACCAGAACCGGTGCAGCAATTTCTTTTACATCGTCGGGCGTTACAAAATCGCGACCATTGATGGCGGCATGCGCTTTGGCTGCGGTCATTATTGCCAGCGAAGCGCGTGGCGATGCGCCCAGATAAATGGAAGTATTGTTCCGCGTTTTGCTGACAATCTGTGCAATGTATTTTTGTACATTCGCTTCAATCTGGACGGTCTGAATAATTTGTTGCAGTTGTACAATTTGTCCCAAATCAAATATTGTTTCAAACGTACTTAAATCGACATTTCCATTTCGGTTGTGATGATTGTTTAACATCAGAATTTCATTTTCGAGCGACGGATAGGTAACTTCTATTTTGAACAAAAACCTGTCGAGTTGCGCTTCGGGCAAACGGTATGTTCCTTCGTGTTCAATCGGATTTTGTGTCGCAAAAACCAAAAACGGTTTGTCCATTATGTATGTTTTACCATCGACAGTAATTTGTCGTTCTTCCATCACTTCGAAAAGTGCGGATTGTGTTTTTGCCGGTGCGCGGTTGATTTCGTCAATCAAAACAATATTCGAAAATATTGGTCCGGCTTTAAATTCAAACTCGGACTTCGCCATATTAAAAACCGACGTCCCGATAACGTCCGACGGCATTAAGTCTGGTGTAAACTGAATGCGAGAAAATTGTGCGCTCAGACTTTTTGCCATTAATTTTGCTGTCAGCGTTTTTGCAATTCCGGGTACGCCTTCAATCAACACATGTCCGTCTGACAAAATAGCAATCAACATCAGGTCAATCATTTTCTGTTGACCAACAACAACGCTGCTAACCTGTGTGCGTAAAGCTTCTGCAGCTTTATTCAGTTCTTTTAAATCTATTCTACTTTCAAATTCAGCCATTTCAATTATCAATTATTAATTGTTAGTTATTAATTATATTCTTTGCAAATAGTCCATTATCAATTGTCCATTTGCTCATATTCTAAGCCCAATCATCATTACATCATCTAATTGTTCAAGTTTACCTTTCCATTTTGCAAAATTTTCGCTGAGAATGTGCTTTTGTTTTTCCATTGGTTTACTGCAAATTTTAAGCAATTCGCCTTTTAATTGTAGCGGTTTATATTTTTTGCCTGTTGATTCGTTAAACTGGTCGCAATAACCATCAGAAAAAATGTAAATCGCGTCGTCGTGTTGCAAAGGAATGTGATGATTTGTGTATTGGTCGCAATTTTTCAGGTACATTCCCAGCATTACGTTTGCCTTCGTTTCATTTAATTCGTAAGCATCGTTGTTCTTCCTGATGATATACAAAGGTCTGTTGGCGCCGGCATATTGCATTTGTTTGGTTTGTACGTTGACAATGCAAAGCGCAATATCCATTCCGTCGTGCGTTGCCATTGATTTTTCGACCTGATGCAATGACTTTATTATTTTATTTCGCAGATGATCAAGAATTTCACCTGCATTAAGTTTATCATTTTTGCTGACAATTTCGTTTAAAAAAGTTATTCCCAACATGCTGAGAAATGCGCCCGGAACTCCGTGTCCGGTACAATCGGCAGCAGCAACAATTATCTCCGGTCCTTTTTCGTAAAACCAGTAAAAGTCGCCACTGACAATGTCTCGCGGCATATACAAAACAAAATTATCTTTAAAATAGCGCGTCAAAATATTGAGTGGCGGCAAAACGGCAGACTGAATATAACTTGCGTAGTTTATGCTGTCAACAATGGCTTTGTTCTGTGACGTTATTTTGTCGCGTTGCTCGGTAACATAATCGCGCTGGCGTTGAATTTCGTCGCGTTGCGCTTCTATTTCATTCTTCTGCCGGTTTATTTCTTCGTTTTGATGAATTAACAATTTGTTTGCATTGCGTTTAATTCTGAATTGGTTAAACGCCAGCACCGCCAACAAAATAAATAATACCGAACCGATTATTAACGAAACGATAAATATTTCTTGTTTTTTAAGACGCTCCTCGTTAATTTTAAGTTCCTGTTCTTTTTTTTGTGTTTCGTATTTTTTTTCGAGTTCCGAAATGTTTTTAAACTTTTGTTTGTTCAAATTGGTTTGCTCTGCTTTCTCGTATTTTTTAAAATATTCGAGCGCTTTTTGGTAGTCGCACAAGGCGGTATAGATTTCAGAAATTTTTAAATAACAGTTTTGAACAAGGGGCCAATATTTAACGCTGTCGGCAATTGCAAGACTTTTCGAATAATAATCGAAAGCTTTGTCATAAGACGTTTTTGCCTGATAAACATTTGCAATATTTTCGTACATCGTTGCAATATCGACAGCGTTACCCAACTCCAAATCAATGTTCAACGAGTTTTCGAAATATTCGAGCGATTTATCATATTTTTTAATATAAAAATAAAAGTTTCCCAAATTGCTTAACGCCGACGAAATTCCTTTCTTATCATCCATTTGCTTTTTAAGATCGAGCGATTTTTCGAAATATTCCAGCGCTTTGTCGTAATTATTCAACGTCATGCTGATATTGCCCAAATTGTTCAGCGACGCAGCGATTCCTTTTTTGTAACCAAGTTCTTTGTTTAAAGCAAGCGATTTTTCGTAATATTCCTGTGCCTTTGTTGCCTCGTTTAGGTTTTCGTATAAGACGCCGATGTTGTTATAAACTTTCGTAATACCTTCTTTGTACGACGCCAGATTGTACAGTTTCAACGCTTTGAGATAATAATCGAGCGCTTTGTCATAAACAGCCTGTGTGTTGTAATTTATTCCGATACTGTTGACTGTGTTTGCTTTTTCGGTCTGATAACTTTTATTTTCGGGAGACTCTTTTATCAGTTCGTCAAAAATGTTGTTTGCTTCGAAAAGCTGATTCAACGCATTTTCGCAATCGTTTTGGTTTGTCCTAATTTTACCGATTATCGTTAAGGCAACAGCTTGCTCAAATTTGTTTTTCGCATTTCGTGCTGCGTTGAGCGCTTGTTTGGCGTACATCAAACTGCTGTCTGGATTTGTTTGCAGTAAATCGTTGGCAATTTTATTATAAATAAACGAAAGTTGAATATTCGACTGATTACCAAGCGACAATTTGATGCTATCAATTTTGTTCTGATTTTGTGCAGAAATTTCTGATAGTAGTAGAAAAGTAAATATGACTATAAAAAATTTTAACATCCAATTTCTTAATTATATTCTGACAAAACCGAATTTTTGAATTGCTGGCGAATCTGTAATCAAAATTATTACTAATAAGTAATCTTTAATATATTAAACAAAGCATTATTTTAAAAAATAAATCATCAATTGTTAATACATCCAGATAAGCCACATAGCCTTTAGCCATCCATACAAACCGGATACTTTTACGGCTATGCCGATTGCTAATAAAATTGAAGCAATAATTGACCATTTAATAATTTTATACCGTCGTCTGATTTGAGCAATTGCTTTTTGGGTCTTAATTATTTCTTCTATGCGGACAAACAGTTCGTCGATTTTGTCGAAAGTAGAATCGTTTTTTAAGACATAATCAAAAGCGCCGTATTTCATTGATTCGACGGCAACTTCAATTTTGTCCTGACCAGAAAGAAAGATAACAAAAGAATCGGGTAAAATAGATTTTATCTTTTTTAGCACATCGAGACCGGTTGTGGAGCCAAGCATATAGTCAAGTAAAATTATTCCCGGTTTTTGATTGAGATTTTTTTCGCAATCTTCGCCAGTACTAAAGGATTTTATTTGTGTATAACCTTTTGTTTTCAAATTCCCGACAATTATATTCTGATAAAAAATGTCGTCTTCGACCACAAACAGCAATGGATTGAAATTCATAAAGAAATTTTAAGCAATTTATTTCAGTATAACAATTAAGGCAAAGTTAAATAAAAAATGTTGAATTTATCGAAAATCAATTTACGAAATGAAAATTGACTGTTTAAATTCTGGAATGACGCCATTTGCGCGCGCTTTATCAAACAATGTGTTGATTGCACGTTTGCCGAACGTTCCCAAGTCAACTGTAAAATCGTTGACATATAAATGAATATGTTGCATCATTACAGATTCGTTCATTTCTTTTGCATATTGACGCACATAATCGAGACTTGCAATCGGATTTTTCTGTGCAAACTCCACACTGCGACGCATTACACGATTTATTTTTTGCTGAAGTTCGGGTTTCAGATTTCGCGAAACAACAATACCGCCAAGTGGTATTGGCAACTTCGTTTCGGTCTCCCACCATTCGCCAAGGTCGATTATTTTTTTCAGACCTTTTTCCTGATACGTAAAACGCGTTTCGTGAATAATTAAACCGGCGTCAGCTTCGTTTGACATAATTACGTCAACAATGTCCGAAAACAAATATTCTTGTTTATTCGTTGCTTTTGGAAAAGCTGTGCTCAACAATAAATTGGCGGTTGTATGTTTGCCGGGAATTGCAATACGCAAATTATTAATTTCGTCGGGATAAATTTTCACTTTACTAATAAGCAAAGGTCCGTTGTTGTTGCCAAGAGCGCTTCCGGCATCGAGCAAAACATAATCGTTGACGCAATGCGCATACGCAAAATAGCTGAGTTTTGTAACGTCCAATTCGCGGGCAAAAGCTTTTTTGTTTAATTCTTCAACATCGGCAAGATGCGGCAGAAATGTCAATCCTTCTGTATCAATTTTTTGATGCACCATCGCATCGAAAATAAATGTATCGTTGGGGCAAGTAGAATATCCAATTGTTATTTGCATATTTGTATATTTGAATCTAAAATTGCTGTCAAAATTACGTTCAAATTTTTTATTGCCAAAGGAATATTCCAGTTTTCTTTGTTTCGTGGTTCGACATAATTCGAAATTGTACGGATTTCGATAAACGGAATTTGTTCCGTCAAGCAAACATAAAAGACTGCAGCGCCTTCCATACTTTCTACGTCGGCATCGAATTTACTTTTTAGTAATTCGATGCGCTCAATTTTTCCGTGCGTTGTGTTTACCGTCAAACCGTTTGCAGGTTTTAGGTTGACGTTTGCAAAATGTCGCTCCTGATTATTTAGGCGACTATTTAAAAACGGAAATTCGTCGGGACGCATAAAATTCATTTCGAATAAAGTCTTAAAACTGTCGGGAGCCTCAATACCAAGGTCGCCAAAAATTTCGCTGACAACCTGAACTGCGTCCCCAATCTGAAAATCTTTTCTAAAACTTCCGCAAATACCTGCATTAATAACCAAGTCGTATTTTTTATGCGAAATTGTTTTAGTTAAAAAATAAGTTGTCAACATTGTTCCGATGCCGGTAATTAAAATATCGACCCGGTGATGTAAAACATTTGCAACCGCTAATCTTTCGGACTGCCAACTTATTTGCTTCATCGACAAAAGCAATGTTTCTATTTCAAACCGCGTTGCCGCAACAATTAAAATTGTCATTCTATCAAAAAAATATTTAATTTGCGCAAAAATAGAAATATTTTATGCAACATTGCATCAAAATGTTTCGTCTATGGTTTTGACCGGATGAATGATTAAACAATTCAATAAAAATGGACAATAAAATTGACCTTGCAAATAATTTTGACGACTGGGGTTATGACAAAGTTGAGAAGCATAATAACGAAAGTATCGAAAAACTTGCCTTCCATTATAAAGAGATACTAAAATTGCTGGGCGAAGATGTTGATCGCGAAGGTTTGGAAAAAACGCCTTTGCGTGTTGCAAAATCTATGCAGTTTCTAACACATGGCAGCAATATCGATCCACGCGATATTATCCGCAGCGCAATGTTTAAGCAAGAAGAATACCGGCACATGATTATTGTAAAGGATATTGAATTATATTCGTTGTGCGAACATCATCTCATTCCGTTTTATGGCAAGGCGCATGTGGCTTATATTCCGAATAAATATATTACAGGTTTGAGTAAAATTGCCCGTGTTGTTGATGCTTATTCGCACCGGTTGCAAATACAGGAACGTCTTACAAATGCCATACGCGATTGCATTGACGAAGTGCTGCAACCGCTTGGAGTGGGCGTGGTAATTGAAGCAGCGCACATGTGTATGCAAATGCGCGGCGTCCAGAAACAAAATTCGGTTACGACTACGTCGGCGTTTAAAGGCGAATTTTTAAAAGAACCAACACGCGCCGAGTTTTTAAATCTTATTAGTAACCGGTTGCATTAAATCAGTTTTTTTTATTGAATTAATTTATAATTTTGCGTCAAAATAAAAAATAAAAATACATGAAAGCTTATATTTTTCCCGGACAAGGCGCCCAGTTTGTAGGAATGGGCAAAGATTTATATGACAATTCTGATGTGGCTCGCAATATGTTCGAAAAAGCAAATGAAATTCTTGGATTTCGCATAACCGAATTGATGTTTGCAGGCACTGACGAAGATTTAAAACAAACCAACGTTACTCAACCCGCAATATTTTTACATTCGGTAATTCTGGCAAAAACATTGGGCGAACATTTCCAACCCGATATGGTTGCCGGACATTCGCTTGGTGAATTTTCAGCATTAGTTGCCGCCGGTGCGCTTACTTTCGAAGACGGTTTGCGATTGGTTGCAGCACGCGCCAACGCCATGCAAAAAGCCTGTTTGTTAAAACCGTCAACCATGGCTGCAATTATTGGTTTGGACGACGCAATTGTTGAAGAAGTTTGCGAAGAAATAAACGACATTGTTGTTCCGGCAAACTACAACAGTCCGGGGCAAATTGTAATATCGGGAACAATAAACGGAATTGACATTGCTTGCGAAAGATTAAAAGAAGCCGGCGCTAAAACAATTGTGAAATTAGTTGTTGGCGGCGCTTTCCACTCGCCATTAATGGAACCGGCAAAAGTTGAACTTGCCGAAGCAATTAACAAAACCAATTTTACAACGCCGATGTGCGCAATTTATCAAAACGTAACTGCAAAACCAACGTCCGATTCCGAAGTTATTAAACATAATTTAATTGCGCAACTTACCGGTGCAGTTAAATGGGCGCAAATTGTCCGCAATATGTTAAGCGACGGCGCAACAACATTTGTCGAAGTTGGTCCGGGCAAAGTGTTGCAAGGTCTGGTTAAAAAAATTGACCGTAAAATTACTACCGAAAGCGCTGAATTTGTGGCTTAATAATATTAAAAGAAATTGAACGCGGATAGCATTGATTTTATAAATCAGTATTATCCGCGTTGCTATTTGAATACCTAAATAGTTACATAATTTGTCGAAAAAACTGGACTAATTGATAATAAATATAAATATGTAAAAGGAAAAAGAATTAAATAATCAACGCCTAATTTTAAGCTAAATTTAATGATAAGTTTATTACAAAATATGATATGATAAAAATTATGAATAAAATAAATCGCGGCTGCGCCGCAAATCATTTTATTGATAATGATAAGATTAGTTAAAATAAAAAAATGTCAAAGTTTGCTAAAATATTGCGATACAGTTTAATGACGAAGGATAAAACGCTAACATAAAATTGCAACCGTACCCGCATTTTTCCCCGACGCGCGGGCTGACGCGCATGAAAAAATGCGGGTACGGTTGCAATTTTTTTTCGTTAGCAATTATTGCAAAGCCATAAACAAAATTTAAAAAACAGACGAAATAAACAAAAATTGAAAACAAATTGCAAATATTAGATAAGTCACACAAACGAAACGGTTAAAAATAATTGATTCAATATTTCACAATATCGAATAATTTTATTATAATTGTATTAAACTAACTTTGACAAAGTATTAACTTTGTCAAAGTTAGTTATAACAATTATGACCACAATAGATGATTTAAAAATAATAGTTTCTACGCTGCCCGAACAACCGGGCGTTTACCAATATTTTGACGTCAAAGGAACTATAATTTATGTTGGCAAAGCAAAGAATCTTAAGAAACGTGTGTCGTCTTACTTCACCAAAAACCACGACCACGTTAAGACGCGCATACTCGTCAGCAAAATTGCCGATATAAAACATACAGTTGTCGATACCGAAGCCGATGCGTTGTTGCTCGAAAACAATCTGATAAAAAAATACCGTCCGCGCTACAATGTGTTATTAAAAGACGACAAAACTTTTCCGTGGATTATTATCCGCAACGAAGAATTTCCACGACTTTATTACACACGCAATTTCAAAGACGACGGCTCGAAATATTTTGGACCTTACACATCGGGTAAAATGCTGCATACGGTGCTGGACTTGATAAAACAATTGTACAAATTCCGTTCGTGTTCTCTTATTTTGACCGAAACAAATATAGCAAAAGGAAAATTTAAAGAATGTCTGGAGTATCACATTGGTAACTGCAAAGCGCCGTGCATTGGATTGCAAACCAAAGAAGATTACGACCGCCAGATTGTGTTGTCGCAAAAAATTTTAAACGGAAACATTCATTCTGTCATACAATACATGACTGAATCGATGCAACAGCTTGCTATTGAATATAAATTTGAAGAAGCTGCCATCTTAAAAGAAAAGATTGAATTTCTGAAACGCTTTCAGGCAAAGTCAACAATTGTTAATCAGGACATCAGCAATCTTGACGTGTTTTCGATTGTCGATGACGCAAAAGCTGCGTATATCAACTTTTTGCGCGTAATTGATGGCGCAATTGTACAGGTTTATACCATGGAAATGCAAAAAAAGCTCGACGAAAGCAAAGAAGAACTGCTCGAAATGGCAATTGCCGAAATAAAATTCCGCTACAATCTTATGCACGAAGTCCTTGTTCCGTTTGATATTGAGCTTGACATGCCGGGCGTCAAATTTAATGTTCCCAAAATTGGCGACAAACGCAAATTGTACGAACTGTCGTTGCGCAACAGCATGTACTACCGCGACCACAGAATGAAGGAACTCGAAAAAGTCGATCCGGAGCGTCATACAAAACGCATACTCGAAACCATGCGCAAAGATTTACGTATGACCGAACAACCGGTACACATTGAATGTTTTGATAATTCTAATTTGCAGGGAACAAATCCGGTGGCGGCTTGCGTGGTTTTTACAAACGCCAAGCCCGACAAAAAAATGTATCGTCATTTTAACGTCAAAACCGTTGAAGGTCCAAATGATTTTGCGTCGATGGAAGAAATTATTTTCCGCCGTTACAAAAGAATGTTAGATGAGAATCAACCGCTACCGCAATTAATTGTCATCGACGGTGGCAAAGGTCAGGTAAGCGCGGCAATGAACAGTCTGGAGAAATTGGAATTGCGCGGAAAGATTACTGTTATTGGTATTGCAAAGAAATTGGAGGAAATTTATTTTCCGGGCGACAGTGTTCCGTTATATTTGGACAAAAATTCGGAATCGCTTAAAATAATACAGCGCATACGCGACGAAGCGCACCGCTTTGGTATAACTTTTCATAAGAAAAAACGCGAACTTAATTTTATTCAGTCCGAGTTAGACGACATTGTTGGTATTGGCGATAAAACAAAGGAAATGCTTTTCAGACAATTCAAATCGTTGCCCGGTATTAAAGATGCAACGCTTGAAGAACTCGAAAAAATTGTTGGCAATGCCAAGGCGAAAATAATAAAAATGTACTTTGATAAAACGGTATAAAAACAAAAGTTTGTCAAAGTTAAAACTTTGACAAACTTTCACTAACATTTTCAAGAGGAAATGTTTAAAACTTATTTTGCGGCTTCAGCAGGTGGTTCGATGCTGATTAATTCCATTTCGAAAATTAATGTAGAATATGGTTTAATGCCACTTTGTGGATTTGGATTTGCGCCATAAGCTAATTCTTGTGGAATGAAAACTTTGTATTTCGAACCGACTTTCATTTGTTGTAACATTTCTGTCCAGCCTTTAATCACACCGGCTACAGGGAAAGTTTCAGGTTTACCGCGTTTAACCGAATTGTCGAATTCAGTACCTTCGATAGTTGTTCCAACATAATGCACAGAAACTTTATCGGTTAATTTTGGAACTTCACCGGTACCTTCTTTTATAATTGTGTATTGAACACCGCTGGGCAAAGTTTTAACGTCCGCTTTTTTCTTATTTTCGGCTAAGAAATCTTCATTTTTCTTTTTGTAAGCGCTATATTGCTTTTCGCTTTGAGCTTCCTGATATTTACGAATGTACATTTGCAAAAGCATGTCCCATTCTTTTTGATTGATTTTAAATTCTTTGTGCTTCAAACCATCATTTAAACCTTTTAAAATTGCATCGTGGTTAAAAGCTGAATCGAGATGTTGTTGCGAAATATTGTTACCAATCGATGCGCCAACTGCGTAACTTGCAGAGTCCATTCTGTTGGTAAGTTTAACATCTTTCACGTCGCCTCTATTGCAGGCGAACAAAAACGCAAGGCACACAACTGCCAGAATTGCTAAAATTTTAATTTTCATGATAAACTAATTATGTATTAATATTTAAAAACGGCTGCAAAAGTAGAATTAAAAATCTGAATTATGAAACAATTATTATAAAAATAGTTAAAAGCTTTTAATTATCACCGCAAAGACGCAAAGGCGTCAAGAAAATTTAAACCTTTGCGCCTTTGCGGTAATAAATTTTTTCAATTATTTAAAATCGTAATACGTCCAGCCATAACGGAAGCGCGATGTTTTGAGTTTATTTATTATTGCCTGATTATCAAATCCAATATGTTTTAAAGAATCGATTCGACTTTTATGTACCATCATTTTTGTTGGGTTTTTATTTGCGTCATAATAAATAATCGGACTGTCGGTCGAGTCAATACCTTCGTGCTGCAAAACGCGCTCGCCAAAAATTTCTGGTTCAGGATTATACCACGACGGATGATGATTCAATACCCATGTCGAACCAGAATTAAAAATTACGTATTGACGTCCGCTGGGCGTAAAACCACCGAACACCAAAACGGTTGTCAGTTGTGTAATTAAAGCAATTGGTATTAATATTTTATGCAGACGCGTTTGCCAGTCAAACTCGACAATAAAATAAAAGACAATCAACATCGACATCCAGAGCGAATACCGAACAATGATTGACTCGCCCATGTTCCAGTTATTTTGTTGAATGCTTGGTATTGCCATTGCAATTATGATTATTGGAAACCAAAGCGTAAATTTCCATTGTCTCCGGATTGTTTTTTTTATGACGTCAAATAAAAATAGCGGCAAAATGATTGGTAAACTTAAAATCATTCCCTGATTCAAATCGAAAAACAAGCTATGAATCCGGTCGAGTGTGATAAATTGGTGGTAAAAAACATTTTCGACCATCAACAAATTAATAACTTTGAAATGATAATAATAAAACGCCGGTGGTAAAAATGTCATTAATGAAACGCAACCAAAGGGTATAAACTGTTTCCATTTGAAACCATTGTCGAGCAACATTTTTAGAAATATGAACGGAATGAGAAAAGCAATTGGCGGATTTTGATAACTTCCGATGGCTGCAAGAGCAACGCTCCAGAAATAGCGTTTGTCGTACAATAAAACCAGCGCTAAAAATATACATGCCGACGAAAAAATTTCTGGATGTGACCAACTGATGTACCACGAGTTGCCGCTGATTAAGAATAATAATGTAGCTAATGTCTTACGGACATCGCTTAATGTCGATATAAAAATTATATATGCTAAAATTGATAAAATGATGATGGAATTTGTTAACTGAAAACTTCGCAATTGATCTGTTTTCAAAAGTTTGAGCAACAACGTAACTGGTGCATTTAGCAAAGAATAAAACCAGAAATGAAAAGTGTAAATTTTATTATCGTAAGACGAATATGCGCCCCAAAAATTTCGCATCGGTTTGGGTTTGCTTTTGATAAAATTATTGATACCGTCGAAATACCCAAAATGGGACGAATCGCCACGTTCTTCCAAATTTTTTTCGGCTGTTTGCAAATCAATTGGTCTGACCTCTGGAGAAAAATGATTTACAAAAGTCTGATTAAGTAAAAAATATTCCTGACCGTCGCCATAAATGGCAGGTGTAATGCGTTTTGTAAACAAAAACAACAACATAAACGCAATAATACAAAACAAAGTAAGATTAATCTGTTTTAGTGAAATATTGCGAATTAATATTTTAGCGAAGAAATGGTTAATCATCTTTCTTTTTCAAAATAAGTAAGTTATTTTTTTGATATTGTATAACATAATTACCATTTGTCGAATATTCGTTAATCTTCGCTGCAAATTGCTGTTCGTCCAATGGATATGTATTGCCTTTGGCTGTCAGCAAAATAATATATTCAGAATTTTTAATTACAGGGAAATGATAAATTTTATCGCGAAATGCCAGATGTGGCGCAATTGCTGCATTTACCGAGATGATTGCTTTATCCGGAATCGTATTTAATGCTTTATTTATTTCTTTAATATTCAATGGCGATGTATAATGTATCTTTGAATAAAAGGCAGTATTTGTTTTTTCGTACCACAACGATTTTCTCTGTTCTATTATTCTAAAAGTGTAAAAAATAGTTAGCAAAGTTACAATAATCGCTATTCCATAAACAAGTTTTGTTGACTTAAATTTTTGCAAAAAGTCAGTAAAACATAGCGTTAATATCGGAACAAATTCTATGGAGTACTGGATATTGATTCCCCAAAAAACAAAATCGTTAGTTAAAAGTTTTTGTGCATAGATAGGCATAAGCATAACCAGATAATAAGGGCGATATAACAGTGCGAAGCCACCCGAAACTAAAACCATAAAATGCAATTCGGATTTTATACCAAATGTTGTTGGGTCTTTTAAAGGGCTTTCAAACAAAAGTGTAAAAATGTATTTAGGATTGCGAAACATCGATGAAATAATTTCGGCAAGAGAATCGCCTAAAAGTCCATATCTGGCAATTTGACTGGTGCATTGTCCATGACTGATGTAAGGCATGACTACACTGACAATCAAACAAAAATATAAAAAAGAAATAACCATCAACGGAATTTCGAATTTTAACATATTTTCGATTTGAACTTTTCCTTTTTGATTCATTATGCGCTTTAAAATCAGACCAACCATAATAAAACCTAACCATAGCGCCATATTTTCTTTACAAAAAATAATCAGAATAAAAAATAGGAGAAAATATTTTTTGTTTGACGTTTCGTAAAAATACAAAAGCCATGGAACGAACATTGCAGCAAGTACGTTTGTGTGAAAATCGTAAGATAAAGCCGAATAAATGCCCCAAATGCTAAAAAACTGAACGGTTATTATTAATGGAATATATGTTTTGGAATAACTTAGCGAAACGTATTTGTAAATACCAAAACCGCCGAAAAGAATGCTGATAATTTGTATGATAAGCAAAGTATATGAACCAAATATAAAGTAAAATGGCGATAACAAAATGGTGATTATCGAAAAATGATCGTCGAAATAACCGATTTCTACGCCGCTTAAATTCAGAGTTATATAATTCATTTTGAAATGTGAAAAACTATACATCGCCTGATTGAACATTCCCAAATCAAAAGCATAAGTTCTAAATTCGTAATGATTTACGAGCGAAATTAAACAATAAATTATAGCAAAAACCAAAAAGACAAAGGCTAATATATATTTTCCGTTTTTCTTCATCTTACTTTATATTTAACAATTTCCAAATCATCAAAATATGTATCAGTTTTCGATGGATTGAATAAATAAATGCCAACTTTGCCATCATCAATATTATCGGGCACAACAAATTCGGCTTGGATTTGTTCCCAGTCGCCTTCGGTTTTGCTTACAGTTTTAAATGGACGGTAAAATTGTTTTCCTGCTGTTGACGTTACCACTAATATAGCATCAGGATTTCCTTTTGTTTTCCAGACAGTAAGCACAAAACGGTCATAGGGTTTACTGTCTGTAAAAATGTATGTCATTCCATATTGATGTTTTACATTCAATTTACATGAATATTTACCAGAATGAGATTTTTTGTCGCTGCTACAATTAGCATTTTCAAATTTATAGTTTCCGTCTTTCGATAAAAAATAATATCCATCATTAGAATAACTTTCTGCGTCGCATGCTATTTGAGTACTATCGTATTGCACTGGTTTTACATAATTTTTCATTGGCACTGGTCCTACGTTAAAAATACTAATATTAATGAATTGACCAATTTGATTTTTTATATAACTACCCAAGTATGGATATTTTATTATATCAAAATCGGCAACAATTAAGTACTTTGCACCGCGTTCAATTGATTTTTTTATTGTAATACTGTCTTTGTTTTCGTCGAAAACTGTTGTATAGCCGCGTTGATTCATTAAATATAATGAATAGTTTGGCGTAAAGTCGGGAATGCTGATTATTTTGTCTTCTGCTTTAATTCCAAGCTCACGCAAATAAGGCGAAATTTTGCCTTCGGCTTGATAGATTTGCCAATCATTGTTCATCCAGCCGGCGGTGCTGTAACGGTAAGTTAATTGTCTGTGTGTTTGATGTGCGCTGTGCAAAAGCAAAAATGCGAAAAGCAGTTTTGTTATCCATGACGAAATAATCTTTGGTTTGTATCTGTGCGTAAACTCGGTAAAAGTCAGGCAAATTAATACCGGCAACATATAAAGGTTGATAACATAATAATCGTGGTCTTTAAAAACATAAATCCAAAGCAACACGTACAAAACAATTCCGGCGAAAAGCGAAAATAAAACAAATCGGAAAAAGAAATTTGTTTTTCGAATAAAAACGACGATTGCGATAAGCATCAAACCGAAAAGACTCAATACAAATTTGTTGAAATAATCAAACAGCCAGATTTCGCGCACATTTAACCATATTTTCGAAACCGGATTGTCTTTATCTAATTCCCAAATAGGCCACATTTTTGTTGAGTTTATTAAGTACGATTGATGAATTGTATTGAAATAAATGGCATAAGAATACCAACTAATAATCAAGACGAAAAAAATAATGAATGGAAATATTTGTTTTAATGGTTCGTCGAAAATTTTTATGTCTTTTTTAAATTTTACTGACGGAATTCGTTCCAAAATAAAAATACCTGCAAAAATTATAAAACTCATTGCCGACGTTATTTTCAATAATCCGGCAAGCATAAAAACAGCAGCCGACAAATAAAAATATTTGTTTTTGCCAGACTCATAAAAACTGTAAAACAGATACCAGCCAATAAACGTCAACGACAACGCGGTAATATCAGTTAAAAAATTGTTGGCATAATAAACCAAAACCGGCGATGCAAAAAACAACAGTGCAATGGCAATTCCCCAAAAGTTATCGTTTATCAAACGTTTGACTAATTTAAACAGCGCAAATAGTCCGCAAAAAAAGATGAGCACGTTTAACAATCTGAAAATAAATTCGTGCACTCCGAATATTTTATACAATAACGCAACAAATGCATACAACAACGGACATTCGCTTGTTCCGTAACCGGTTGTAAAATTATCGGAAAGTGAGTTATGTAATTCGGGTTTGAAAATGTCAATGCCGTGCTGATAGAAGTTTAAAGCAATCGATGCACATTCCGATTGTCTCCAGTAATGAATGGATTGCGGTCGAAAAAATAAAATGTGGTGATAATTGTAGTAATAAGACAGGCAAAGCAACGAAAATACAAATATCAAAGCGGGATGATTCTGTAAAAATTGCTGTATTTTTATGATTACATTTTTCATCTTTTTTATTTGTATTAAAATTCAAAATTAGTCATTTCCAATAAATTTTATTGTAAAGTCATCGAAAAATACATCATTTGCACCACTGTTCCAAAGATATATTTTTAAAACATTGTCTGTTAAATCGACGGGAATTTTAAAATTCATATTTAACAATTGCCAACCTGATGGTTCAGTTTGTACAACTTCGCAAGCGCCGGTATAAAATTCTTTTCCATCGGCTGACGACGCAATTATTGCAGCATTTTTGTCGCCTCCATAACGCCAAACGCTTACATTAAATTTGTCATTTATAATTACCTGATTAAATTCGCATGTCATTCCATAAGGTGCATCTTTGGTAAGTTTAATCGCAAATTTTCCTGAGTGTGCTTTTTCGCTGGTTTGTAAATTGCCAGATTGAATCAAATCTTTATTCGGTTCGGCTGTAAAAAA
>Ga0265327_10000651_pt1 | contig 56173 bp, 48 predicted proteins | sample 41621metaG_FD_202089 | JGI IMG/M metagenome (GOLD analysis project Ga0265327, IMG submission 202089) | Rhizosphere microbial communities from Carex aquatilis grown in University of Washington, Seatle, WA, United States - 4-16-21 metaG | ecosystem: Host-associated > Plants > Roots > Rhizosphere... | reverse complement strand
AAACTTCGCGGGTTCCGATCGCCGCTTCCTGGGTGCTGCGGGAGATCTCCTCGGTGGCCGCACCCTGCTGCTCGACCGCCGAGGCGATGCTGGTGGTGATGCCGCTGATTTCCGTGATCGTCTCGGTGATGCCCCGGATGGCACCCGCCGTTTCGGCGGTCGCATTCTGGATCTCGGCGATCTGGGCCGTAATCTCCTCGGTCGCGCGCGCGGTCTGCAGGGCGAGGCTCTTGACCTCGTTCGCCACCACGGCGAAGCCTTTTCCGGCGTCTCCGGCGCGTGCCGCCTCGATCGTCGCGTTGAGCGCCAGCAAATTGGTCTGGCTGGCGATTTCCTGAATAAGCTGAACCACCTGGCCGATGCGCTGCGTGGAGGCCGACAGTCCTTCCACCCGTGTATTGGTCCGTTCCGCCTCGCGGACGGATTCGGCGGCGATCATGGCGGAGCGGCTGACTTGCCGGCTGATCTCGGAAATGGCGGCGGAGAGCTGGCCCGCCGCCTCGACGATCGCCTCGACATGGGCGGAGGCCTGATGCGAAGCCGCCACCACCGTCTCGGCCTGCTGGCTGGTCTGGCTCGCCGTTCCGGACATGCTGGTCGAGGTGGCTTGCAGTTCCGTGGAGGCCGTATCGAGCGTGGTCAGGGTTCGGCTCATCTTCGAGTCGAAGGCGGCGATATGGTTTTCGATGGCGGTTTGGCGGCCCGCCTGACGCCGGCGCTCCTCAGCCTCGGCGGCTTGCGCCATCTTGATCCGGTCGAGATTCGCGGCGATCGCGGTCTGCATGCTGGCCAGTGCCGAGAGCAGGCGCGTGGTCTCGCTACGCCCTCCCCCGGCCTTGATCACATTGTCGAGGCGGCCTTCCGCGATCGCGGTGGCGACGGCAACGGCGCGCTTCACCGGCGGAACCAGGGTCTGGCCCAGAACCACGGCGATCATCCCGGCGAGCCCGAGCGAGCCCGCGAGCGCGATCAGGAGCGAGCGCTCCGCCCGCTCCGTCATCTCGTCGGCTTTGGCGCGGTAGCCGAGCGCGTCGCCCGCATATTTCGTCACGAGCTTGCCGAGCGCCGGATCGATCTCGTCGAGATGCGCCTTCGCCTCGGTCTCCGAGGTCTGCTGGCGCAACGCCGTGAGCTTGTCCTTGATCGCCTGGGCCTGGTTGCGGGCCTTGTCGGACATGGCCCGCTCGACCGTCACATCCATCAGGGCGATCAGCTTGTCGAGTTCCTCATGGGAAGCATCGTCGGTAACCGTCGCACCGGGCAGGCGGCGGCTTCCGACGAAACGAAGGAAGCCGCTCTGCACCTTGTGGGCGTTATCCACACCGGTCAGGCCGTTGTCATAGATGCTGATCGCAAGCTCGGCCATCTGCCCTTCCTGCTGGCGCCCGAATAACCCGAGTGCCAGGATGACAAGCACGAAACCAAGACAGGCGACCAGAATCTTGAGGCGAATCGGCATGGCGGTTTCCTATGTGACTTAATTATTTGTTCTTAAGGCCCGGAAACAAGCGCCCCTACTGAACCGTAACGGTCATTTTCATCTTCGGATGGATGGCGCAACGGACCTGGTATTCGCCCGGTTTGTCGAATTTCGCGGTGATGGTCTGCTTCGGCTTCTGGAGGCCCTTGTCGTCCGGGTCGCCTTCTGCATCGATGACGTTGATGTTGTGGGTCACGTCGTCGTTATTCAGATAGCTGACCGTATCGCCGGCCTTTACCGTCAAGGTATTCGGCGAAAATTTCAGATTGTTCTGATCGACGTTCAGAGTTGCCGCTTGCGCCGTGGACGCCAGCAGCGCCATGACGGCGAAGGATGCCGTGATGATCCGCATATGCATGTTTTCTCTCCGGTTTTCTATCGGTTGAAGGCGAGAGCAGTCCACAGATTGATCAAGAAAACATTATGATCGGACGCATGGGCGGAACTGCCGTTGAAATCGGTATAGGCGGTGTATTGCACGCCAATCCGGGCATTCGCCCAGTTCACCGGCGAGTCGGGCTTGCCCCAGGGCGTATAGTCGAGTTCGAAGACGAAACCCGTCGTGTTGGGACTGCCGGAGACACCGTTGCCGCCGTACCATTGCTGGTTATCGTTGCTGCCGCGCGTCTGGAAGTATTGAACCATCGGCGAGAAGGTCGCATCGATCGAGTAGGTGGCATCCACCCGGAAGGTTTCCAGCACGTCATGACGATTGGTGCCCGCCAATATGCTGCTTGCTTCGAGATTCTGGTCTTCGCGGATATAGGTCGCGTGGGCCGAAAGCACGTCGGAGGTCACCTTCTTCGGCTCCGGTATCCACTGATAGTTGGCGTCGAAGGCGATATCGGTGAACTTGTCGGTCCCGGTGGAGGTGTCGCCGCCCGGGAAGATTTCGCCGCGGATGCCATAGGTTCCGACCTGGACGTAGTGCCGGTCGTCATCGAAGGTCTGCTGGACCGCCAGGCGCCAGTACGGGCTGACCCCATCCATCGAATTGGTGCGGTCGGCGCCTACCGCCCGGCGCACGTCGCGGCCCAGGCCCTTGTAGCCGTCGATCTCGACATAGATGAGGTCGTTCCACATCATATAGGCGCCGGCCCCGGCGACCTGCCACTGTACGCCGCCATCGATGAGCGTCGAAGCGGCGGGTCCGGTCACCGCGTTGGAATGCGCGAAGGGGAATCCCCAGGTCGGGGTCGAGTTCCAGACATCCGATACGGTCGGCGAATTATTGGCGGTGATGCCCCAGACGATATCCTCGCCGAAGAGGGAGCCTTCGCGGGCGAAGCGGATATCCGAATTGTTCCAGCCGGCGCCGCCCCCGACCCCGTCATAGGTGACCTCGACATAGGCGCCGAGATGGGGGAGGATGCGCCCCGCATACAATATGTCGACTTCGTCCAGCGTGAAATTATCGTTGGGCCCGACATGCGTCACGTCACCCGGGAAATTCCCATTGGTGTGGGTGAAAGCGTTCTGGGTTATCATCGTGACCGGCGGGATCCACTGAGCGCGCGGCTGGTTGTCCGTCGAGGTATAGCCGTAGAGCTTGAAATCCCGCCCGAACTGCTTCAGCTGCGGACCGAAGGCACCGACATGGCAGGCGGCGCAGGGCTGCCCGGTCTGGGCGGCGAAACTCGGCACCGCCGCCGCTTGCCCCGGCAGAAAACAGGCCCCCCCGGCCACGCCGAGCGCCAAGGCCACAAGGCCCCGCAACACGCTTTCACGCCGCTGAAAAATGGTCCGGGAGCCGAGATGGAGCATGAATTTGTCTTCCTGATGAAGGGGGTGTCCGAGCACCCTTTTGTCATAAAAGGTATACGATTCCGATAACGTATACCTTTTTTAGGCCGGCCCATACAAGACGGATTTAATTTTAGGCAATCTTTAAGCTTAAGCTTCGCAGCGCCTTACCAATCCGGGATTACGGCGAATGCGGGTGAGCCGGCTCGTGAGCCGCCTTCGGATCGAAGATTTCGATATTCGCCATCATGCCGTTATCTTCATGCTTCAAGACATGGCAGTGATACATGAAGTACCCGACGATCTCCGGGTCGGTGAAAGCCATCCGGATCTTGATCTCGCCTTTTTCCGGAACTCTGGCGACATCGACATAGCCGTTAAAGGGCTGAGCCACCCCATCGATCTCGGTGACCTGGAAGCTGACCTGATGGATGTGGAACACATGCATGTCGTCGGAAATGTTCTTGATCGTCCATTCCTCGACATTGCCGAGTGGAACCCGCAGATCGATGCGTTTCGGGTCGAACTTCCGTCCGTCGACGAAGAAATTGCGGTCGTCATTCAGGGTCTGGGAGAAAACGACGGTGCGTTTCGCGTCCATTTCCCGCCCGGAAAGATCCTGCCCCTTCGGAAAGGTGAGTGCGGCGACGGGCTTTGCCGCCTCGCCCTCGACGACGACCTGCCCCAGGATCCGGTTCTGGGAGCGCGTTTCGCCGGTCCCGGTCAGAACCCGCTGGGAGACGAAATCATAGCTACCGGGTTCGCCGCCATCGATCAGGGCTTCGACCCGTGCGGCCGGCTTGATGTCGAGCGTGTCGGCAACGGTTTCCTTGGCAGCGGCGATACCGTCCTCGCCGATAATCCGGAATTTGTGATTCGGGACCGCGATATGGAAATAGCGGTTGGCGCTCTGGTTGGTGAACCGCCAGAGCTGGGTCTCGCCGGGGCGGATGGCCAGTTTGACGGAGCCCTGGCCGTTCACCGACTGAACGAGATCGTGGAGATTCTCCTCGATCTCGGGATCGGCACTCTCTTCGACGGAATAATCCTTCAGCACAAACAGCCGCTCCCGCACGCCGGACAGTTCGGGAAACTGGCGGGCGAACCCCTCCACGACCAGCGCGCCGCTCAACCCCGCCATCACCTGCGTTTCGGCGCTGCCGTGAATATGGGTGTGGTACCAGTAGAGGCCCGGCGGCTGCGTCGCCGGAATCTTGACCTCATAGTCGAAATCGTGCCCGCTCTGGACGACGACATGCATGTTGTCGCTATTGCCGCGCGGCGAGGTATGCAGCCCGTGAAAATGCAGATTGGTCGGCTCGCCGAGGCGATTGCGCAGCTTGATCCGCATCACCTCGCCCGGATGAACCCGCAGCACCGGCCCGCCATAGACGCCGTTGAAGGCCATGCCGGGAAAATCCGCCTTGCCGACATGCATGTCCCGCGCCCTGGCTTCGAGCGTCGCCCGGAGAACCCCGTCCACACTCCGGAATTCAGGCAGTTCATGGCTCAAATTGTCAAAACCCGGTTCGGCCCTGGCAAGCGGCGCCGGCATCACCACGCCAGCGCAAATGCCAACCCAAACGATCGCTGCCACGGCTAAGCCGCGCGGAAAGATATTTGCCAAGCCGTGACTCCCTGGGAACCAAATCCCGTAGAAATTTTATAACATCGGTTATAGGGGCCGTTTTATAATAAATTTAGTTAAAATTCAATATGCGGGGGCGTTCGAGAAGCGTTGTCGACGGAGGAAATGTAAGCTGTCACTGGAAACCAGGGGAAGTGGCGGATTTCATCCGCCCTACGCTCGCTACAGTTCTATCACCGGAATCATTTGCGGGATCTATTCCTATCGAACGGGTCTTTGTGAAAGTCTATTAGGGCGGCACAGAAAAACAGCAGCAGCCCACCCCAGAATAAGGCTGTGTGTAAGATGTCGTAGAATGGGTTGAGGTATATGGTGCGTCCATTCATGATTATTGGGATTGTGTAGCCAAATTTACTATCTGCTTGTGTTGGCATCGTCTCCCGGAGCCAGAAGCCCATCACCCACGACACCAAGAAAGAAAGCATTCCAGATGCCGCAAGCAAAGTCTCGGCTATTTTTAGCGATCTTTTCATTTACTTTTACTTTGTTACAGAAGCGTATTAGCTTGTTATTGGGACAATCACAGTGTTGGTTGGCCCCATATAGGATGTTCCGCTCAGTCCCACTCCTCCAGACAAGCCACCACCCGTGACGAAGCCATTGTCGCTTGGGCCATAGAACGTGTCCACGGAAACATGGCCTCCGGAAGTTACGGCGACGGCTTATATTTTTTCCAGTAACTCCAAACTCGCAGATCACCTCATCCGTCGCGGTCTTGCGCCCCATGCCAGATATTGAGGATTTCGACATTGGCCGGGGTGATCCGGTAAATGCTTATCCCGATGTTTCAGGTCAGCCGACATGTCGTCCCTTGGCGTCTTGGCCGGGCTTGACCCGGCCATCCACGTGGGTCCGCGTGTAGATCATTGGAAACATTGGTGTTTGTGGCTGCCGTGTGGATGCCCGGAACAAGTCCGGGCAGGACGTTCGTGGCCATATCTTGATCTTCCCTGAACCATCGGGATAATCCATCTCGCGGGTTCCGGTCTTCAAGCCGGGCCGCCCGCGTTCCGGCAGATATTCGAGGCGGTCGCATGCGGCGATAATCTGCACGGCAACACGGTTTGCGGCGGCGGGGTTTTGCTTTCCGATATAGGCGCGGATAGTGGCAAGGCTGCGAAGCGCGGCCCACGTATAGATTACGGGCATTCGGGCGGCGGTAGCTCGTTCTCGGTTCCCCACGACAAAAGCCAGCGGCGCACGTCCTCATAGGGAACGGTGCGCCCGGCGTCGGCAACACCGGCATCGACCGCAGCCCGAAAGGCGGTGGTGTCGTCGTCGGGCAAGGGGGCGCCCCCTCACGCCTCCCCACCCGCCAGCGTCGGATAATCGAGATAGCCTTGCTCTCCGCCGCCATAGAACGTCGTGACATCCGGGACGTTGAGCGCTGCGCCGAGGCGGAGGCGCTCGACCAGGTCGGGGTTGGCGATGAAGGGACGGCCGAAGGCGATGAGGTCGGCATTTCCAGAGGCGACCGCTTCGGCGGCGAGTTCGCGCGTGTAGAGGTTGTTGGCCATATAGGCGCCCTTGAAGGCGCGCCGCAAAGCCTTGAAATCGACCTCGCCCGGATCGCGCGTCACCCCGGTTATGCCTTCGACGACATGGAGATAGGCGAGCCCGAACGGGTTCAGCGCCTCGATCAGTGACCCGAACAACGCATTCGGATCGCTGTCGGAAATGTCGTTGACGGTGCTGGCCGGGGCGATGCGGATGCCGACGCGGTCGGGGGGCATGACCTCCGTCACCGCCTTGACCACTTCGAGCGTGAGGCGCATGCGGTTGCCGATCGAACCGCCATAGGCATCCGTTCGCTTGTTGGTGCCGTCGCGCAGGAACTGGTCGAGAAGATAGCCATTGGCGGCATGCAGCTCGATCCCGTCGAGGCCGGCGGCTTTGGCGTTCAGCGCCGCCTGACGATATTGGGCGACGATTCCCGGAATCTCGTCGAGGCCAAGCGCCCGCGGCGTCACGAAATCGGCAAAGCCCGCCTCGGTGAAGGCTTGGCCGGCGGGCTTCACCGCCGACGGCGCCACCGGCAACGCGCCGCCGGGCTGATGCGATGGATGCGAGATCCGGCCCACATGCCAAAGCTGCGCGAAGATGCGGCCGCCCTTGGCGTGAAGCCCCTCGGCCACCTGCCGCCAGCCCTCGATCTGAGCCTCGCTATAGATGCCGGGAGTCCAGGGGTAGCCCTTGCCCTGCGGCGAGATCTGAGTCGCCTCGCTGATGATGAGGCCGGCGGAAGCCCGCTGGGCGTAATAGGCGGCGGCGGGCGCTCCCAGCGCGTCGGTGCCATGGCCGGCGCGGCAGCGGGTCAGCGGCGCCATCACGATCCGGTTCGGAAGCTCAAGCGAACCAAGCCGGAACGGCTCGAACAGAACGGAGGCGGAGACGGTTGGGGCCATGATTCCTCATCTCGAAAAGGGTGGCGACAAGCGCCTCCGAAAATATTACATGATCTGTCTAATCGATCGATAGAGTATGCGAAACGGATCACCGTTCGGATAGGGTCGGCATGCTGACGAAAAAAGGGAAATACGGGCTGAAGGCCCTTGTCCATCTGTCCAGGCTGGAACCCGGCGAATCCGAGCTGGTCAGCAACATCGCCGAGGCCAACGGCATCCCGAAGAAATTCCTCGACGCCATCCTGGGCGAGCTTCGCAATGGCGGCTTTCTGTTCAGCAAGAAGGGCAAGGGCGGCGGCTACATGCTGGCGCGCGCGGCCGAGGAAATCAGCATCGGCGAAGTCGTCCGCACGCTTGACGGCCCCCTGGCCCCGATCCCCTGCGCCAGCAGCCGCTTCTATCAGCCCTGCCAGGATTGCGGCAATCAGGAAGCCTGCGCGGTGCGGCTCATGATGCTGGAAGTGCGGGAGGCGATCTCCGGTGTCCTCGATAACCGCACGCTCGCCGATATGCGGCTGATGGCCCAACAGGCGAAGACCGAATTCGATTACCATATATGAATGAGATGAATGGTTTTGGGCCTCAGCTCCGGGTAGATTGCCGGCGAGGCTTTACGAGAGGAACCCCCATGAATCGGACTGCGATGCGGAATGCGCTGTTTCTGCCGGTTATTCTGCTGGGGCCGGCATTCTCCGCTCCGGCGCTGGCTTCGGTGAAGGAATGCCTGCCTCAGGTCGATTCGCTGATCGTGGAATTCGAGCTGCCGGCCTCGCCGGAATTCGCCAAGACCCTGCCCCGGGCCCCGAGGATGCCGGTCGATTTGCCGGAAGCGAAATCTTCCAGACCGCTCGCCGGCAAGGATATTCCGGTTTACGAGCTTCGCGACGGACGGGCGCCCGAAGGCAATGCCGAACCTGGTTTCGGTCATCTCGGTCCGCATGCGCAGCCGGACCGGACCTATGAGGAACGGGCCAACAGCGTCGGCGAGGATCTGGTCATGCCCTCGATCGCGCCGATCCTCCCCGAAGACAAGCATCAGGCCCTGGTGACCGCCCTCTATGCCGCGCGCGAGGCCGATGCCAAGGGCGAAGAGAAGCGCTGCCGCGACCTTCTCGCCCAGGCCAAGTCGATCGCCGCCGAGGCCAAGCCGCGCGAATAAGATCTCATGCCGAAGCGACGCCTTTCTCCCGGTGGAATCCTCATCCTTGCGGCGGCGATCGGCCTCGCCGCGATGGGGCCGGCGCTCGCCCGCGATGATGATGACGATGCCCCGAAAGATGCCCCCAAAGCGGCAACGCTGAAGCTCGAAGGCGAGGCGCTGCGCCTGGGCGGGATCGAAACGGCGGCGCTGAAGGCGGCGCCGCCGACAGGCGGGATCGAGGCTTTCGGCATGATCGTCGATCCCGCACCTCTGGCCGAGCTGGCCAACAATATCGCCGCCACCGAGGCGCAGTGGCAGGCGGCAAAGGCCAAGCTCGCCGTCTCCAGCGCCGCCCTTTCCCGCGCCCGCAAGCTCTATCGGGCGGAAGCGCCGGTGCTGATGCCGCAGCTTCAGGCGGCGGAAGCCGCCGCCCTCACCGATCAGGCGGCGCTGGCATCCCTCATGGCCCAGAAACGCAGCCTCGCCGCCACGGCGCGGGCCGATTGGGGCGAGGTGCTCGGCGCCGAAATCCTGGCCGGCGGGGCTGGCGTGAAGCGGCTGACGGCACGGAAGGAAATGCTGCTGCTGGTGACGATGCCGCCCGAACGGACCCTCACGGGAACGCCGGGCGGCTTTGCGCTCGTACCTGGAAAAGCCGATGCGAGCCTGCGTTTCGTCTCCGCCGCGACCAGGGCCGATCCGAGACTCCAGGGGATGCGGTATTTTTTTACCGCGCCGAACGATGGCGGCTTGCTGCCGCAGATGCGGGTACGGGTGATGCTGGGGGAAGCGGGGATCGCGGGCGGGCAAATCGTGCCCGAGGCGGCGGTCGTGCGCTGGCAGGGTGCCGGCTGGGTTTATCTCCGCGAGGGGGGCAAGGATGGCGGCAAGGGCTTCGCCCGCCATAAGGTGGCGATGGACCGGCTGCTCGCCGATGGCGGCGGCTATCTGGTCGCCGGCCTGCCCGAGGACGGCGAAATCGTGGTCCGGGGTGCGGCCCTGCTGCTGTCCGAGGAATTGAAGGCCCAGACCCAGAACGGGGATTCTGACTAGGAATGGGCCAGACCGCATTGATCCGCTTCGCGATCCGGTTTCGCGGCATCGTCATGGCGGTGGCGTGCCTGGCTTTCGGCTTCGGCGCCTATTCCTTCCGCGATGCCAAATACGATGTCTTCCCGGAATTCGCCCCGCCCCAGGTCAGCATCCAGACCGAGGCGCCGGGGCTGACGCCGGAGCAGGTGGATATGCTGGTCACGAGACCGCTTGAAAGTGCCGTGAACGGGCTTTCGGGCGTCGAGACCCTGCGCTCCGCCTCGATCCAGGGGCTTTCGGTGGTGACCGTGCTGTTCCGGCCGGGCAGCGATATCTACCGCGCGCGGCAATTGGTGGCGGAGCGGCTGAATGTCGCCGGCGCCTTGCTGCCGCGCGGGTCCGGCCCGCCGATGATGACGCCCCTCACCTCCTCGGCCAGTACGGTGCTGGTGATCGGCTTAACGGCGCGCGAGGGCGCGCAGCTTGAACCAAAACTGCCCGAACGGAGCCTGATGGATATACGGACCGCCGCCGACGGGCTTTTGCGGCATCGGCTGCTGGCGACCGATGGCGTCGCCAAGGTCACGATCTTCGGCGGCGAAGTGAAATCCTTCCAGATCCGCATCCGCCCCGGTGATCTGCTCCGCTTCGGCCTCGGCTTCGACGAGATCCTGGCCGCCGCCTCGCACGCCACCGGCCTGCGCGGGGCGGGCTTCATCGAGACTCCCAATCAGCGCGTACTCCTTCAGGCGAGCGCTCCGCCAGCGACGCCCGAGAGCCTTGCCCGCACCGTGATCGCCAGCCATCAGGGCGTGCCGGTGACGCTGGGCGACGTGGCGGAGGTGGTGCTCGCCCCGGAACCCCCGGTCGGCGGGGCGACGATCCAGGGCAAGCCCGGCGTGCTTTTGATGATCGGCCAGCAATACGGCGCCAACACCCTCGACGTGACCGAGCGGGTGGAAGCAGCACTCGCCGAATTGCGCCCGGCCTTGGCGGCGCAGGGGATCGAGCTGCATCCCGATCTCTTCCGCCCGGCGAATTTCATCGGCGCCGCGACCGGCGGCGTCGAGCTGGCGCTGGCGCTCGGCGCCGGTCTGGTGATCGTGGTCCTGTTCGTGTTCCTGTATGATTGGCGCTCGGCGCTGATTTCCTGCACCGCCATTCCCCTGTCGCTGCTGGTGGCGGTGCTGGTGCTGCGCTGGTCGGGGGCGACGCTCAACACCATGACTTTGGGCGGCCTTGCCATCGCCATCGGCGAGGTGGTGGACGATGCCGTCATCGATGTCGAAAACATCGTCCGCCGCCTGCGTGAGAACCGGCGCCTGCGGGAGCGGCGCCCGCCGGCCCAGGTGGTGCTCGAAGCCTCGCTCGAAGTGCGGGGCGCCGTGGTCTATGCGACCTTCGCCGTGATCCTCGCCTTTGCCCCGGTGCTGGTGCTGCCCGGACTCGGCGGGCGGCTGTTCGCGCCGCTGGCCGGCGCCTATGCGCTGGCGGTGCTGGCTTCGCTCGCCGTCGCCCTCACCGTCACCCCGGCGCTGGCGGCGCGGCTTCTGGGTGACCGGAAAGCCGGGACCGCCACCCGTGATCCGCCGCTGGCGGCGTGGTCGAAGCGGCATTACGAGCGGCTGCTGCGCCGCGTCCTGCATTGCCCCTGGCCGGTGATGGCCGGCGCGTTTGTCCTCACCTTGGGAGCGGGGGCGGCACTGCCTTTTCTTGGCGGCACCTTCCTGCCCGATCTCAAGGAGGGGCATTTCATCCTGCATCTGACCACGGCCCCCGGCACGGCTTTGACCGAATCACTGCGGCTGGGGCGGCTGGTGTCGGAAAAGCTGCTGGAACTGCCCTCCGTGCGGTCGGTGGCCCAGCATGTGGGCCGCGCCGAGGCTGCCGACGATACCTCCGGCACTCATGACAGCGAATTCGAGATCGATTTGAAGCCGGGCTTGGGCGGCGCCGCCCAGGAAGCGGCGGAAAAGGCCATCCGCCTAGCTGTCGGCGGCTTTCCCGGCGTCAACATCGCCCTCAACACCTTCCTGACCGAGCGGGTGGAGGAAACTTTCTCCGGCGCCGCCGCCGCCGTCGCCATCAACCTCTATGGCGACAATCTCGACGATCTCGACCGCGCCGCCCAACAGATCGCCGATGTGGTCGATGACGTGCCGGGGGCAACCGACGTGCATGTGCAATCGCCGCCCGGCCTGCCGGTGCTCGGCATCGAATTGCGGGCCGAGGCGGTGGAGCGTTTCGGGCTCGATCCCGTCGCCGTGCTGGAGGCGATCCGCACCGCGACCCAAGGCGATATCGTCGGGCAGGCCTATGCGAATGGCCGCGCCATCGATGTGCTGGTCCTGCTCGACCCCGCCGCGCGCCGCCAGCCGGAACAGATCGGCGAGCTGCCGCTGCGCAACGCCGAGGGCAATTACGTTTTCCTGCGGCAGGTGGCGGATATCAAGGAGACTTCCGGGCGCTATCAGGTCCGCCATCAACGGGCAAGGCCGGTGCAGAGCGTGGCGCTCAATACGAGCGGCCGCGATCTCGCCTCGGTCGTGGCCGACGCCAAGGCCCGGATCGCCGCCAAGGTAACCCTGCCCGAAGGCGTCTATCTCGCCTTCACCGGCACCGCCGATGCGCAGGAAAAGGCGCGGCGGGATCTTGGCGTCGATGGGACCATCGCCTTTATCGGCATCGTGCTGGTGCTGGCGCTGATCACCCGGAACTGGCGGAATTTGTTGCTGGTGCTGGTCAATCTGCCCTTCGCCTTCATCGGCGGGGTGCTCGCGGCCTTCATAACCGGCGGCGTGCTCTCGCTGGGCTCGATCGTCGGCTTCGTCACGCTGTTCGGCATCACCTTGCGCAATTCGATCATGATGGTGTCGCATTACGAGCATCTGCGGCTCAAGGAGGGGCGGGACTGGAACGCCGAGACCGCGATCGCCGGCGCCGCCGACCGGCTGGTGCCGATCCTGATGACTTCGCTGGTCACCGCCCTGGGCTTGGCCCCGCTCGCCATCGGCATGGCGGAGCCGGGCCGCGAGATCGAGGGGCCGATGGCGGTGGTGATCCTGGGCGGCCTCGTCACCTCGATGGCCCTCAACCTGCTCGTCCTGCCGACGCTCTGCCTGCGCTATGGCCGGTTCGAGAAAACTAGGGATGAATTCGCACCATGACCGAACCGTTGCCGCCCCCGCTGTCACCACCCTCATCGAGCCGGACCTCGCATCATCAGGATTTCCCCGGCTTCGAGCAGACCAGCCTGTTGAGCTATATGCAGCTCGCGGATACGAAGGCCTCCGTCTTCATGTTCGTCTCCTCGGGCGCCATCGCCTATATCGTCGGGCATTGGGGCCTCGACTGGCTCCGGGCCTCGCCCGCGGGCTGGCATCTGGTGCTGCTCGCGGTGTCGACGCTGTTTCTGGGATTATCGGCGATCTACGCCTTCGCGGTCATCGTCCCGCGCTTCGGCCCGCCGCAACGGGGCCTCGTCCATTTCGCCGGCGTGATCCAGCATCCCTCTCCGGAAGAATATGCCGCCGAGGTTCTGTCCAAATCCGCCACCGAACTCTATGCGGAGCAGATCGGCTATTGCTATCAGCTGGCCCGGATCTGCGCCCGGAAATACCGGCTGCTGCACCGCAGCCTCCTGACCGGCGTCCTCGGCTACGCCGCCTTCCTGGCGGCGCTGATTTGGTTATGAGCGGAAGCTACGACCAGAACAGCGCGAAATAGATGACGTAGATCCAGCTCAAAAGCCCGTGGATAATGGCCCAGAGGATCGAGTGATTGTTGACGTAGGAGATCGCGATCGCCAGGGCCGAGCCGAAGCCTACCCCGTATTTCACCCCGCGGATGTTGATGCTTTCGCCCCGGACATCGACCCGGTATTCCCGCAAGTCTCGCATCGTCTCCTCCAAGAGCAGCACTCGCCGGGTCAAGGGTTACCATGGGGCGGGGCGGGGCGTCGATGCGGTTTTAAGATCTCGGGTTTGAGATCTCGGGCGGGGCTTGGCAGGGCCTCCGAAACCTGCGATATCCGCGTCCCGTGAAAAGCTATTCGATCTTCGCCCTGATTCAGGGGCTCGTTCTTGGCCTGCTGGTTCTCTGGCTATGGGCGGAGAACCGGCCCGTCGGCCTGCCGGATGCGCCCTTGCCGGCGGACGGGCGGATGCAATGCGTCTCCTATGCGCCCTATTACAAAGCCGGGGAGACGCCCTTCGACGAGACGGCGGTCACCGATCCGGCGCGGATCGAAGCCGATTTGCGGCTTTTGTCCGAGCGCTTCGCCTGCGTGCGCACCTATACGGTCGGTCAGGGGCTCGACGTCGTCCCGGAGATCGCCGAGAAGCTCGGGCTCAAGGTGCTGCTCGGCATCTGGATCGGGAGCGACGCGGTGCGGAACGAGCGCGAGATCGCGCGCGCGGTCGAGATCGCCCGGCGCCACGCCCCGGCCTTGCGCGCCGTCATCGTCGGCAATGAGGTGCTGCTGCGCCGCGAACAGAATTTGGAGGCGATGCGGGCGCTTGTCAGCCGCGTCAAGGCGCAAATCAGCGTGCCGGTGAGCTATGCCGATGTCTGGGAATTCTGGCTCAAGAACAAATCCCTGGCCGCGGATGTCGATTTCGCGATCGTGCATATCCTGCCCTATTGGGAGGACGAGCCGCAGGCGATCGGGGATGCGGTCCGCCATGTCGATAGCGTCCTGGAGCGCTGCCGGACCGAGCTGCAAAAGCCGCTGCTGATCGGCGAGACGGGCTGGCCGAGCCGGGGAAAACAGCGCGAAGGGGCCGTGCCCGGCCTCGTCAACGAGGCGCGCTATTTCCGGGAATTCCTGGCGTCGGCCGATACGAAGGGCTGGCAATACAATCTCATCGAAGCCTTTGATCAGCCGTGGAAGCGCCTGCTCGAAGGCACCGTCGGCGGCTTCTGGGGCATCTATGCCGATGATCTCACGGCGAAATTCCCGCTGAAAGGCCCGGTCGCCGAGCGGCGGGACGGGGTGACGCTGCCGCTCGGCGCCTTGGCGGGGCTGGTTCTTGCCGTTTCCCTGGGTGTGGCAACCGGGATTCGTGGCGCCGGGCTTCGCCGCCCCGGCGGGGTTCTGGGGCTGGGCGCGTTCGGTGCCGCCTACGGGCTTCTCATTCCGCTTCAGCTCGAATATCTGCAAAGCGCCTGCCGCAACCTTATCGAATACGCGTCGATGGGCGGGATGGCGGCGGCGGGGCTGGTGCTGGCGTTAGCCGTTCCGTTTCTGGCCGCCGGAAGGTTGCGGGAATCGAGGGTTGCCGGGGGGGCGTGCCGGCTGCTGCTGTTCGGGGCGGCGGTTTCAGCACTGCTGCTGGCGGTCGATGCGCGCTATCGGGATTTTCCGTTGTTCCTGTTCCTGATGCCGGCCATCCAATTGGCGCTGGCCCTGCCCGCGACCGGCTTCCGCTGGCAGAGCCCGCAGCGCGAGCGGGTGCTGGGGCCGGTGCTGGCGGTGGCGGGGCTGGCCGCCTGGGGCGCCGATTACGGCAATCCGCACGCCGCCTTATGGGGGCTGACTTGCCTGTTGCTGGCCTATAGCGCCATCAGGCCGAGAAGTGTCCCCACCGCCGCGTAATCGTAATTATAGAGCACCAGCCCGGCGGTTCCGAGAAGCAGCGCCGCCACCGCCGCCCAGCGCCGCCCCGGCCAGCCCTGACCGGAGACGAAGGCGGCAAGGCCGAAGATGAGGCTTGCCAGGCCGAGGGGCTTGTGATTGAACACTTGTCCGAGCCAGGAGCGAAGGCCGCACCAACTTTCCTGGCTTGCGCCACAGGACTGGCTCAGGGCCGGTGCTTCGATGAAACCGAAGCGCAGCGCCAGGGCGCCGACGAGAACCCCGGTAAAGCCGATGGCAATTGCCGTGCTTATCCGGTTTTGCGTGGCGGGACGGTTCATGAGGGTTTCCTGTATTTTTTTCGCGTATCCGGAATTTCTACTCGTTCGGTCCCGTTCGAACAACCGAACGCAACACCTGCATCAACCCACAGCGTCTTGGCGATTAGGGCGCATCAAAATATGACAGCCATGAGTGTTTTCAAGCGTGTGGTTTCGGCGCTGTTGCTGGCCGCGTGCGTGGCCGGGGCGCATTACAGCATCTGGGGCTGGGCGAATCAGACGGTGTTCATCGCCGATTCGAAGCCTCTGATCAGCGGCTTCGCCTATGCGGGCTACCGCCGGCATCAGAGCCCGATGGAGAAGACCTACCCTTCCCGCGAGGAGATGGCCCAGGATCTGGACCAGCTGGCGGGTCTGGTGAAGAATATCCGCGTCTATACCTCGGCTGAGAATACCGACGTGTTTCCGCTCGCCGCCGAGCGCGGCCTGAACATGACGGCGGGCGCTTGGCTCGACCGCGACCACGACAAGAACGAGCGCGAGATCGACGCGCTGATCGCGACGGCCCAGGCCTACCCCAACATCAACCGCGTCATCGTCGGCAATGAGTCGATCCTGCGCGAGGATGTGAAGGTCGAGGATATGATCCATTACCTCGACCGGGTGCGCTTCCGCCTGGGTCTGCCGGTATCGACCGCCGAGCCCTGGCATGTCTGGCTGCACAATCCCGAACTCGTCAAGCATGTGGATTTTCTGACGGTCCACCTCCTTCCCTATCACGAGGGCGTGCCGGTCGAGGAAGGCGTCGTCTTCGCGCTGAAGCATTATTTCGAGCTGCGGCGCGCCTTTCCGGGCATGAAGGTGGTGATCGGCGAAGTGGGCTGGCCGAGCCGCGGCCCCGATATCCGGGCCTCCGTCGCCTCGCCCGAGAACCAGACGCGCTTTGTCCGCGAATGGCTGAACAAGACCCGCTGGCTTGGGCTCGACTATTATCTGATGGAGGCCTACGACCAGCCGTGGAAGGTCGACCTCGAAGGCTGGGCCGGCCCCTATTGGGGCATGTTCGACGCGGACCGGAAGCCGAAATTCTCATTCATCGGCCCGGCGGTCAGCTCGACCTTCTGGGAGAACGAGGCGCTGGTGGCGACCGCCTTCGCCTTCCCGATAATCTTCGGCGTCTGCTTCCTGCTGACCGGCTGGCATCTGATGGGCAAGCTCTGGCTTGCGGTCCTGATCCAGGCCAGCGTAACGGCGGTGACGATTGTCGCCTCCCTCCCGATCGATTACTATTTCTCCGCGCGCGACGTGTTCGCGCTGGCGGCGATCGTCGGCGGGGTTCTGCTCACGGTGGGCGTGCTGATCACCAATGGCTTCGAATTCGCCGAGGTGCTGTTCAAGCGCGGCTGGAGCCGGGCTTTCACCAGGGCGCCGCTGGTGGCGCCCGAGGCCGAGCCTTTCGTTTCCGTCCATCTCGCCTGCTGCAACGAGCCGCCGGAGATGGTCATCGCCACGGTCGATAGCCTCGCCCGGATGAATTACCGGAATTTCGAGGTCATCGTCGTCGACAACAACACCAAGGACGAGGCGCTGTGGAAGCCGGTCGAGTCGCATATCGCGACGCTCGGCGCCAATTTCCGCTTCTACCATCTGCCGAGCTGGCCGGGCTTCAAGGCCGGCGCGCTCAATTTCGCCCTGGACAAGACCGATCCCCGGGCCGAGGTGGTGGGCGTCGTCGATGCCGATTACGTGGTGACGCCCGACTGGCTGGGCTCGCTGGCGCCGCATTTCGCCGAGCCGCAGGTGGCGGTCGTGCAGGCCCCGCAAGCGCATCGCGACTGGGAGCGCCATCCCTTCCGGCGGATGTGCAACTGGGAATTCGACGGCTTCTTCCATATCGGCATGCATCACCGGCATGAGCGCAACGCGCTGATCCAGCACGGCACCATGACGCTGGTCAGGAAGCGTTTCCTGGTGGATACCGGCGCCTGGTCGGAATGGTGCATCTGCGAGGATACGGAACTCGGCCTGCGCCTGCTCGAAGCCGGGTACGAGCTGCGCTATATCGACGAGGTCTTCGGCCGCGGCCTGACCCCGTCCGACTTCAAGGCGCTGAAATCCCAGCGCTTCCGCTGGGCCTTCGGGGCCATGCAGATCCTGAAGGCGCATCGGAGCGCGCTTCTGGGCAAAAGCCAGCTGACCCTCGGACAGCGCTACCACTTCCTGACCGGCTGGTTCTCCTGGTTCGGCGACGCGCTCGAACTCATCTTCGCCGTGGCCTCGCTGGTATGGACGGTGCTGATGGTGCTCTGGCCGAAGGTGTTCTTCCTGCCGGTCACCATCATGCTGGCGCCGGTGCTGGGGCTGCTTTTCGCCAAATCGGCGATGGGGCCGTTCCTCTACCGCCGCACCATGTCTTGTCCCTGGGTTGATATTCTGGGGGCGTCGGTGGCCTCGCTCGGCCTTTCCCATGCGATCGCGCGCGGCATCTTTTCCGGCCTCGTCCGCAAGAAGGGCGAGTTCAAGCGCACGGCCAAGGGCAAGGGCGCTTTCAGCGGCATCGCCTTCCTCAATCCCATCCGCGAGGAAATGGCGTTGCTTTTGGCGCTGAACCTCGCCGCCGCCGCCCTGCTCTTCACCCACGGCACCGAAAGCCGGGAGGCGTTGCTGTGGGTCGTGATGCTGGCGCTCGAAATGCTGCCCTATCTTGCGGCTCTCGCCTGCCAGATCATCGCCCAGCTTCCCGAACGCGACGCCGGCCCCGGCCCCTTGGCCCTGTCCGGATCAACCGAGGAAAAGGACCGGGTGCTTATACCGAACTGAAGAAATTCAGAATCCTGGCAGGTGCACCGCGCCAGCCATTTTTATTGCGGCCTGTCATTTGGCACCCGCCGGACAGCCGTGGTGCGTCCTTCGAGACGCCGCCAAGAGGCGGCTCCTCAGGATGAGGCTTCGAGACGGCCCTCAAGGGGGCCTCCTCAGGATGATGAGGAACTTTCTCAATGCCATCAACGACAGACCTCATCCTGAGGAGCGGCCCTCTTGGCCGCGTCTCGAAGGACGCAAAATGCCTGTGCAGCGAGAGCGGGCGCCGGGAATCGGCCAGAATGAGAATTGCTGAACCGGATTGTCGCCGGCTGAGCATAGGGCTATTCTACCCCTAGTTTTGCGTGTTCCGCACAGGGTGGAGAAAACGCGGCCGATGCAGTGGACAGCATGAAAACCGGCCTGGGGAAATCCGGAGCCGAGATCGCGTTGCTTTGGGCGTCGCTGAAGCGGCGCCTGCCGGCATTTCCAGCCTTGGCATCAAGGGAATTTCCGGTGCTGCACCCGGCTTTTGCCTGGATCGTGCTCTTCGGCTCGGTGATCGTGACGCTTGGCGCCTGGGGGCTCGCCAACGCCTTCGTGCATGCCAGAGCCGACGACCGTTTCCAGTTCCGGATCCGGAACACCGAAGCCGCGATCGTGCAGCGCATGAAGGATTATGAGGCGACGCTGCGGGCCGGCGCCGGCCTTTTCGCCGCCACATCTTTCCCAAGCCGGGAGCAATGGCGCGATTATGCCGCGAGCCTCGGGATGGAGGAACGTTTCCCCGGAGGGCTCGGTCTGGGGTTCGCCAAGGTGATCGCCCCCAAGGATCTTGCCGCCCATATCGCCGCGGTGCGCAAGGAGGGCTTTCCCGACTACACGGTGCACCCCGAAGGCCGACGCGAGATCTATACCTCCATTCTCTATCTTGAGCCCTTTGCCGGGCGGAATCTGCGGGCTTTCGGCTTCGACATGTTCCAGGAACCCGTCCGCCGGGCGGCCATGAGCATGGCCAGGGATTCGGGCCTACCGGCGCTTTCCGGCAAGGTGACGTTGGTCCAGGAAACCGGGAAGGACGTTCAGAGCGGCTTTCTTTTCTATGTGCCGGTCTATCGCCGGGGTGTGGCCATCGATACCGTCGAGCGGCGGCAGGCGGCGCTGTCGGGCTATGTCTACAGCCCGTTCCGCGCCAAGGATCTGATGCAAGGCATCTTGGATGCCGGGCCGGAGGACATCCGCTTCGAACTCTTCGACGGCCAGACACCGTCCGAGGAAACCCGGCTTTTCGACAGCGGAAACGATCCGCGCCGGGATTCCTTGGAGGGGGATTCCGTGCGGGGGGATTTCTCCCAGGCATCGACGATGCGGATCGCGGGGCACGCCTGGACCCTCATCTTCCATTCGCGGCCCGGCCTCATCGCCGCCGCCGATTTCTGGCAGCCGCTGGCGGTGGCGGGCGGCGGCGGGGTGATCGACATCCTGCTCTTCGTAATCTTCTGGCAGATGTCGCAGAAGCAGAAACAGGCTGCCTCGCTCGCGCGGGCGATGACGATCGATCTCGGGCGGGCGGAACGGATCACGCGGGAGAAGGCGACGCAGCTCAACGCCATCCTCCAGAACATCGTCGACGGCATCATCACCATCGACGAGCAAGGCATCGTGCTTTCCGCCAATCCGGCGGTGGCCCGGATCTTCCACTATGAAACCGGCGAAATTCTGGGAAAAAGCCTCGGTTTGCTGATGTCCGAAGCCGAGCTGCCGGCCCAGAATGCCGCCGTCGAGCGCGATCCCGGCACCGGGGAGGAGCGCGTCGCCAACCGCAAGAGCCATCTCATCGGCAAGCGGAGCGACGGCACCCGCATTCCGATCGAGGTGGCGGTGAGCGCCATTCATGGCGATCCCATGATCTTCGTCGGCGTGGTGCGCGACGTGACCGAGCGGATGGAGGCGCAACTACTCCTGGAGCGCGCCAAGGAGGCGGCGGAAGCGGCGAACCGCTCGAAATCCGAATTCCTCGCCACCATGAGCCATGAGATCCGGACGCCGATCGCCGGCATCATCGGCATGCTCGGCAATCTTCTCGATGGCGACCTTCCGCCGGGGCACCAGGCCGAAATCCGGATCGCCCACCGCGCCGCCCGCTCCCTGCTGGCGATCATCAACGACGTGCTTGATTTCTCGAAGATCGAGGCGGGCATGCTCTCGCTGGAGGATCAGGATTTCTGCCTTCGCGATATCGTCGCCGAGGCGGTCGAGGTGGTCGAGCCGCTGGCCCGCGACAAGGGCTTGAGCCTGCAAGCCAGCATCGGCGCCGAGCTGCCGCTCTGGCTCCGGGGAGACCGGGCGAGGCTTGGCCAGATCCTGCTGAACCTGCTCTCCAACGCCGTCCGCTTCACCGAGCGGGGCGATGTCGCCGTCAGTGTCGAAGCCTTCGACGAATATGCCGTGTTCCAGATTTCCGACACCGGCATCGGCATCGCCGCATCGGAACAGCCCCGGCTCTTCACCCGCTTTTCCCAGGTGGAGGGTTTCTATGCGCGCCGGCATGGCGGCACCGGACTCGGGCTCGCCATCTCGAAACAGCTGGTCGAGAAGATGGGCGGGGAGATCGGCTGCATCAGCGAACTCGGGCGCGGCGCCAATTTCTGGTTCCGCATTCCCTTGCGGGAGGGCTTCGAGCCCGATTCGGTTCCGGCGGTCGAGGGCGAGCGGGTGGAATTCGCCGGGCGCCTTCTTCTGGCCGAGGACAGCGAGATCAACCGACTCGTCGCCGTCTCGGCGCTTTCCAAGGCGGGCTTCACCGTCGATGCGGTCGAGGACGGGCACGCGGCGGTGGCGGCGGTGGAGTCCCACGATTACGATCTGGTGCTGATGGATGTGGGCATGCCCGGCATGGACGGGCTGGAGGCGACCGCCGCCATCCGGGCGCTGCCCGCGCCCAAATCCTTCACCCCGATCATCGCCATGACGGCTTTCGCCACCAAGGAAGACGCGGAACGCTGCATCGCCGCCGGCATGGATGATTACGTGACGAAGCCCTTCGAGCGGGAGGCCCTGATCGGGCGGATACTCCGCCTGATCCCGCCCAAGCCGGTGGTGGCCCCGAACGCGGAAGACGCACCCCACCAATCCGTGACGCTGCCCGCCGTGACACTCCCTACCCTGGTACTTGACGAAGACCGGATCGCCCAGCTGGAAGCCTCGACCGGCGAGGAGACGGCCCGTGAACTCGGCCTGAAGACCATGGAGGAACTGGCCCGCCGCTCGGCGCGGCTGGTGACGGCGGCGGCGGAGGGCAATATCGGACTTCTCGGCCTCGAAGCGCATACCCTGAAATCCCTCGGCGCCACTTTCGGGGCCGAGGCGCTGCGGGTGGTGGCGTTGCGGGTCGAGAATCTGTGCCGCTCGAACGATCCGGGCGCCTGCGAACACGTATCCGAACTGGCGGCGGCGGCGGATGCCGCCGGGGCGGCACTCAGGGTGCGCTTCGCCGGTGCCACCCTCAAAGCGCCTTCCGAAAGGTAACACCACGAACTAGAAATACGGGCCGGCATTTGGCGCTTGGCTGGACATCGGTCGTGCGTCCTTCGAGACGGCCCTCGATGGGGCCTCCTCAGGATGAGGAACTTTTTCAATGCCATCACAAACCTACCTCATCCTGAGGAGCGGCCCTCTTGGCCGCGTCTCGAAGGACGCAAAATGCCTGTGCAGCGAGGACGGCAGAGAGAGGCGGGGCACGAAGAGTCAACATTTTTAGCCGTTCACATAATCCTCAAAGCGCCTTCCGAAATGTGAGGTTGATGCGGCACCTGCCGGTCAGCGGATGATCGCCATCGGCGAGCGGGGCAATGCCGTGATGGATCAGCCGCGCGGGCCCGCCCCAGACGACGATATCACCGCTTTCCAGTGGGATGCGGCGGGGCCTGCCGGCGCGTTGCAAGCCGCCCCAGAGGAATATCGCGGGCAGGCCAAGCGACACCGATACGATCGGCGCATCGAGATCGCGCTCATCCCGGTCCTGATGCAGGGAAAGCCGCGCGCCCGGCTCATAGCGGTTGATCAAACACGAATCCGGCTTGAAGCCGTCATATCCACCCGCCTTGGCGGCTCTTACGGCGAGTTCCAGAAATTCCGCCGGCATCGGCGGCCAGGGAAGCTGCGTCAGCGGATCGAGCGGGGCGTAGCGATAGCCGCGCCGATCGGTGACCCAGCCGGCGGCGCCGCAACTGGTCATCGCCGCCGACATCCGGTAACCGCCGGGGGTGACCATATGCCGGAACGGTGCCTCGGCAAGGATCGGGCCGAGCGCCGCCATCAAGGCAACGGCGCCGGGTTCCGCAAATCCGCGCAGCAACGCCGCACCTTCCCCAAGCAAACAGGCGTCCCGATCGCCCGCGCCGAGGGCAAAAAGGTTCGATTTCATCGCACCACCCATCATATCATGCATTGAATATACGTCTTTGTTCTTGCTCCCGGATTCCCCGTGGCGGTAGTTTCCGGCCCCGGCTCGGCGTTGCGCCTTTCGCCGAATGGTCCGAGGATTCAAGATCGATGAGACGGCTGGTTTCGCCACTATCGCGATGGTTTCAAGGCTTCCTGCCGGCACCGCCGGCGGTCAGCTGGGGCGAGCGGGCGCGAGCCTGCGGCGGGGCGCTTCTCGGCCCGCTGGCGACGGGACTGATCAGCAAATGGGCAATCGGCTCCGGGGTTCCAGTCCCGGCACTTTACCGCAGCGGCGTGACCGAGGCGTTGCAGCCTCTCCCGCCGCCCCCGCCTTCACGCTCCCGCTCTTCACGCAGCGGGCGGCGGCGCCGGAAGGCCGGCTCCCGCCCCGAACAGGGTGTGAAGCTGTAGCTGCGACGATCCGCGGATCGCATCAGCGAGCGTGTAGCGGTCGAGCACCGCGAACCATGCCTTGAGCGATTCGACGAAGATACCCTGCAAGCCGCAATGTCCGGTCAGCACGCAACGCTCCGGATCATGGCCGAGGCAATCAACCAGGGCGAAATCGGGCTCCATCAGGCGCATCACCTGACCGATCGAGATCTCCTCCGGCTTGAGGCGCAGGCGGAGACCGCCGTTCCGGCCGCGTTGCGACTCGATCAAACCATGCTGCACGAGTTCATGGGCCACCTTGCGCAGATGGTTCTCGGACACCGAATAGGCGGTGGCGATCTCGGGAATCGTGCCGCCGCCGCTGCCCACGGAAGCGAGATAGACCAGGGTGCGGAACCCAAGGTCGCTGTGAAGCGAAAGTCTCATGTCATCATCCTCAATCCAAATCTTCTCCTTGACAGGCATTTGTCCTCGCCCATAAAGATGCATCATAGATGTATCTTTATGGAGACCTCCCCAAATGTCCAGCCTCTATGAACGCCTCGGTGGTGCGCCGGCTCTCGACGGTGCCGTCGACATCTTCTACCGCAAGGTGCTGGCTGATGCCCGCATCAATAAGTTCTTCGAAGGCGTCGACATGGACCGCCAGGCCGCCAAGCAAAAAGCCTTCCTCACCATGGTGACCGGCGGTCCGGCATCCTACACCGGAAAGGACATGCGGGAAGGTCATAAGCATCTGGTCGCCATGGGCCTGAACGATTCCCATGTCGATGCGGTGATCGAGAATCTCGGCGCCACCCTCAAGGAACTCGGTGTGTCCGATGCCGACATCGCCGAAGTGGCGGCACTGGCTAATTCAACCCGTGACGACGTGCTCAACCGCTAGGAAGGCGGATTCGCCGCCGAGATGGAGGCGCAGCGCGGCATCGCCGACCGTCTTCGCGCCAAGCTCACGGGTTCGATGACGGTCTTGCGCGGCGACATCGCCGGCACGGAATTCGAGGCCCATTTCCGGCAGGTCATGGACACCCTTCCCGCCGATATCGCCGGAATACGCGAAGCGGTGAGTGCTCAGAAGATCGACGGCAGGGAAGCGGTCGCCGGCTATACCAAGAGCATCCGCGAACTTCTCGGCGTGGTGAAGGATACGACCGCGCTCTCTCCCGATGCCGAGCTGCCGCTGAAAATCCTGACCTATGTCGATCTGATGCAGATGAAGGGCGCCGCCGCGAAGGAACGGGCCAGCGGCGCCGCCGGTTTCAGCGAGGGGCGGTTCTCGCCCGAGCAGTTCCTGCTATTCCAGGAACTCATCGCCACCCAGAAAACCTTTGCCGAGGTGGTGTCCTCCCTGGCCGATCACGATCTCCTGGAGCAGTTCAAGCAGGCGGCGCAGGGCCCCGTGGAAGACGAGGTGATCCGCCTGCGCAAGGCGGCGGCGGAATCCTTTGTGGCGGGCAAGCCCGCCGGTATCGATGCCGATACCTGGTTCAAGGCCGCGACCCGGCGCATCGACGCGCTGAAGGCGATCGAGGATGCGGCGGCCAAGGGCCTGCTGACCAGTGCCGAAAACATCCGCGCCAGTTCCTATGATTCAGCCGTCATGTTCAGCGGCGTCACCGTAATCGTGGCCTTGGGCGTGATCCTGCTGGTGATCGTGCTGAACGCCAGCATCGTCCCGCCGCTGACCACCCTGACCCTGGCCATGACCGCGATCGCTTCCGGCGAACGCGGCACCGAGATTCCAGGCCAGACCGCCAAGGACGAGATCGGGAAAATGGCCAATGCCCTCCAGTTCTTCAAGGAACGGCTGATCATCTCCGATCTGACGGCGACCGAGGGCTGGGTCGAAAACGCCGAACAGATCCGCCAGTTGGAACGCAAGGAAGCGGTGATCCGCGCTTTCGACAAGGACATGGCGAATTTCCTCGACCGGCTGGCCGGGGCGGCTGAGTCGCTGCGCCAGACCTCCGGCGTCATGACCGGCTCGGCGGCGGATACCAGCCAGCGCGCCACCGCGGTGGCGGCGGCGATGGAGGAATCGGCGGCGGCGGTGCAGACCGTGGCTTCGGCCGCCGAGGAGCTGTCCAGTTCGATCTCGGAAATCAGCCGCCAGGTCTCGCATTCCTCGACCATCTCGGCGGATGCCGCCGCCGAGGCTCAGCGCGCCGAAACCGTGGTGACCGATCTTTCCGAAACCGCCCAGAAGATCGGCCTGGTGGTGAAGCTCATCAGCGACATCGCCGGGCAGACCAACCTTCTGGCCCTGAACGCCACCATCGAGGCGGCACGGGCCGGCGAGGCCGGAAAAGGCTTCGCCGTGGTGGCAAGCGAGGTCAAGACCCTGGCCAATCAGACGGCGCGCGCAACCCAGGAAATCTCGGAGCAGGTGACGGCGGTGCAGCAGCGCATCGGCGACACCGTCACCGTCATCCGCGGCATCGTCGGCACGATCGACGAAGTCCGTGCCATCGCCGGCAGCATCGCCGCCGCCGTCGAGGAGCAATCCGCCGCCACGCGGGAGATCGCCCATAATGTCGAGCAGGCGGCGACGGGCTCCGCCGAGGTCAGCAGCAATATCGGCTCGGTGCAGATGGCCGCGAACGAAACCGGCAGCCTCGCCGGTCAGGTGCGGGATTCATCCGACACCCTTGGCTCCGACGCCCGCGCGCTTCGGGAGCGTATCCATACCTTCCTGGCAGCCGTCTCCGACCGGTAGGAGGTGGGGATTCCTCCCAAATTGTCATCCCGACGACCATCGGAAGGAGGGATCTCCGCGCGACGAATAGTGCCAGGTTCGGCACCGTCGGAGCGGCAAGAGATCCCTCGCCAAGGCTCGGGATGACACAGGTTAACGGTCAATGATCGGCATGCCACACCAACAAAACCCTTGAGCTTCAAGCGGGCTACTCGCTCCTCGCAACGGCAGCGGAAATTCCCCTAAGCCGCCCGCTTCGACGAGCCGCCACGCACGGTGGTCAGGAACGAATTCACGGCACTCCGCAAGGTTCCCGCCTGCTGGGTGAGGCCACCGGCGGCGCCGAGTACTTCGCGGGCGGCGACGCTGCTTTCCTGGGCGCCGCTGCTGACGCTGGTGATGTTGTGCGCGACTTGGGCGGTGCCGGAATGCGCCTGCTGAATGTTCCGGGCGATTTCCTGGGTGGCGGCCCCCTGCTCCGCCACGGTCGCCGCGATCGAGCCGGAAATCGCGTTCATCTGCTCGATCGTGCCGGAGATGTTGTGGATAGCGGCGACGGCGTCGTCGGTGCGCTCCTGCACTTGGCCGATCTGCGCGGAGATTTCCTCGGTCGCCTTGGCGGTCTGGGCGGCGAGGTTCTTGACCTCGTTGGCGACGACCGCAAAGCCCTTGCCGGCATCGCCGGCGCGTGCCGCCTCGATGGTGGCGTTCAGCGCCAGGAGATTGGTCTGGCTGGCGATGTCGTTGATGAGCTTCACCACGTCGCCGATCCGGATGGCGGCTTCGGCCAGCCCGCGCACCAGCTCGTCGGTCTTGACCGCCTCGGCGGCGGCATTGCGGGCGATATCGCTGGCTCTGGAGACCTGCGTCGCGATCTCGCGGCTTGAAGCGGACAGCTCTTCCGAGGCGGCGGCCACCGTCTGCACATTGCTGGCGGCGATCTCGCTGGCCTGGGCGACCGAAGAGGCCTGCCGCAAGGTCTGCTCCGAAACCGTGGCCATGCTTTGCGCCGAGCGTTCGAGCTGCGCCGCGGCGGTCGATACGGTGCCGATGACGCTGCCGACCTGGGCGTCGAGATCGTCGGCCAGACGGAGGAAATCCGCCTGCCTCTGCGCCGCCGCCCGGGATTCGGTCTCTTTCTGCTCGCGCGCCAGGCTTTCGATGCGGACTGAACCCGCGACGAATTCCTTCAGGGCGCGGGCGATCGGACCGAACTCATTGGGCTGATCCTCCCGGAGCCGTAGCGGCCGGTCATATTGCTTGGCCAGAACCTGCCCCACATCATGATCCAGCTTGTGGAACTGCCCCCGCACCTGGATGAAAAGGAAGATGCCGATCGTGGCAGCCATACCGAAGCCGGCCAGAGCCGCCGTCCAAACCGTGCGCAGGGTCGCGTCGTTGCTGTCGGCGGTGGAGCCGGCTTTCTGGACAAGCCCCGTCAGGACGCGGTCGATCGCCTTGTGAGTCTTCTCTTCGGCCACCTCCAGGATCTTGTCCATGGCCTCGGCCTTGGGGTCGAACAGCTTCATCAGCGGATTGCCGGCCTTGGGGCCGCCATCGACATAGGCCTTCGCCATCTTCTTCCCGTCCTCGTAGTAAGACGGGAATTGCGTCCGCACATCGCGCAAGGCCGACACCACGTCATCAGCCTGAATCGCCTGCGCGTGGAGAATTCCCAGATCGATGTCCTTGTCGAATTTCTTGGCGAAATTCTCGGCTTCCGTGAGGCCGGTATCCTGCCCGTCCTGCGCGCGGGTCGCGGAAATGTCGGAGAGGAACTGCTGCACCTCCGCCACGTCGAATTTCACGCCGAGCACGGCGGCCAGAAGATCGTCGCCATGATCGTTCACCGTGGTCGCCCGCTGGCGCATATCCGACAGTTCCGGCCCCTGGTTCTGGACGTTGCGGATGACGATGGCGTCGGTGGCGACGAAGAGCAGGGCCAGCGCCCCAAGCCCGGTGGCGATCTGCGTACGTAACTTCATGCGGCCCTCCTCAATTCATACGGCTCAGGTTTAGCGTTCAAAGTAACCCGAAAGGGTGCTCTACTCACGGCTTTTTTGCCGGCCCCGCGAGGCGGCTCAGATCTTCGCCCTTCCGCGGCGCAAGCGAAGCAAAGAAAGTATAGGACAGGGTGATAGTCTCGATATCCCGTGTATCGAGATCGGTTCCAAGCTTGGGATCGACAAAGAAATCCACCGGCATCTCCACCTTCTCATGCGCGCCCAGGCGCTCCTCGGTGAAGCAGAAACACTGAATCTTATTAAAAAACTGTCCTGTCTTTTCCGGCGTGACGTTGAAAGTGGCATGCCCGACCGTGGGATTGTCCGAAAGGTTCTCCGCCCGGAAGTAGACGAGCTTCTCCTCGCCCAGGCGGATCGTCACCTCCGGCAGGACCGGCTCGAAGCGCCAGGGCAGGCCCGGCGCCACGTCGGTGTTGAAGCGTATGGTGATCGGCCGGCCCAACCCTGGCGCCACGGCCTTCTCCGCCGCCTTGGCCGCGTCCGCCCGCTGCGTCGTCCCGCCGAAGCCGGTCGATTCGCAAAACAGGCGGTAAAGCGTCGATGAATAGGCGACGAGGCCGGTCATACCGGCGATCACGACGCAAAGCATGCATGCTACGGCGAGGTTCCGGGTTTTGCTCATTGGCCAGCCACTCTTGGAAAAAAGTAAAACCAGCGCGGAACCTAGGCGAAAATGCCGCGGATGGATAGCGTCCGCGCAAATCCAGCCGCGGATGAACATCATCCGCAAAATCCATACGTAACAACCCCTAGGTAGACTTCCGAATTACGGTTACCGCGCGATCTGGTTAAGTTTTGATTTATGAGCCCCTCATCATAGCCCCGGAAGGCCGCCATGGCGCTCCAACCCGCTTCACACCAGCCCGCTTCACGCCACTTGGCCAATCTGCTTCCTTTGACACCCGCATCGGCGGGGGATTTCGCCGCGTTCGACAAGGTCGGCAGCGTCATCATCGTCAAACGCGGCGAGACGCTTTTTTACGAAGGAGATGCGGCGGATTGCTATTTCAAGGTCGCCTCCGGCGCGGTGCGAAGCTGCAAGCTACTGGCGGATGGAAGGCGGCATATCGGCGCGTTCTTCCTGGCCGGCGATTTCATCGGCATCAATGACGAGGAAAGCCACCTCTTCACCGCCGAGGCGGTGAGCGATACGACGCTGATCCGCTATAGCCGGCGCAGCTTCGACAATCTCCTCTCCGAACAGCCCGCTCTCGGGCGATGCCTGTTGCGCATGCTCTGCCATGGCCTTACCGCCGCGCATGAGCAGATGCTCCTGCTCGGCCGCAAGACGGCACAGGAGAAGCTCGCCTCCTTCCTGCTGATAATGGCCGAGAGAAGCGGCGGCGGCGACGCCGTCGTGCTGCCGATGACGCGGGCCGATATCGGCGACTATCTCGGCCTCACCATCGAAACCGTGAGCCGCGCGGTCAGCCACCTCAAATCCGAAGGCATCATCCAGCTCAAAAGCGCCAATGAAGTCGTGATCCGCAACCGCGCGCTGCTTGAGGCCATGGCGGAGGGCGTTTAGCCTGATCGGTTCATAACCCTGAATTTCCCGTGTTCCGGATCACAGGCGCCGCTTGGCAAGAAGGCGCCGGTTTTCTATTCTGTGGGCCATGATTCGGAATCACCTCCCCCACCTCACCCTGTTCGTGACCCTCGTCTTCGCCCTCCCCCCTCCGGGGTTGGCGGCGTCGGCGCCCCAGCTTGCCGCGAACCCATCAACGCCCGAGCGGCTTGCGGCGAACAAGGCGTGGAGCGCCTATCGCTACCGCGACAAGAAGGGGCTGGTCTGCTATCTGGTCGGCAAGCCCGCCAAGATGGAGCCCGCCGCCGGCAACCGGAATGCGAGCCTGCTGGTCACCCATGACAATGGCGAGAATACCCGCAACGTGGTGAGCCTCGTGCCGGGCTATGCCTACAAGGATGGAAGCTCGGTTTCTCTGCTGGCCGGGGCCAAGAGCTTCGAGCTTTTCACCAAGGGCGACCGCGCCTGGGCAAGGGATGCCGCCACCGACAAAGCCGTGGTCGAGGCTCTGCGCCGGGCCAAGAATGCCGTCTTCAAGGGCACGCCCGCCAAGGGGGCTGCCACCACCGACACCTATGTCCTGTCCGGTTTTCCCAAAACCCTGGACGAAATCGACAAGGCCTGCCCGCTTCCGGGGGCAACGCCTCCCAAAGCAGCGCCTCTCAAGGGCGCCAAGGCCCATCCGGGCGCCACTCCCCCCAAACATTAGAAGCCGGCCTCTGGCCGCGAGGAACCTGATGTCTCTTCTTCACGCGATGATCATGGCCGTCCTCCAGGGCGTGACCGAGCTTTTTCCGGTGAGCAGCCTTGGCCATGCCGTGCTCCTGCCGGCGCTTTTATCCTGGCCCATGGACCGGCACGATCCGACATTCCTGCCCTTCCTCGTGGTCCTGCATCTCGGGACGGCGACGGCGCTGCTGCTCTATTTCTGGCGGGACTGGATGGATATTTTTCTCGCCATCTTCGGCTTGGGCGACCACCGGCGGGAGAATCTGCGGCTTCTCGGCCTTATCGTGCTGGCGACGATCCCGGCGGTGGTGCTGGGCTTCACGCTGGAAAAGCCGCTGCGGGCCCTATTCGGCAGCCCGGTTACCGCCGCCTGCTTCCTCATCGTCAACGGCTTCGTATTGTTCGCGGGTGAAAGACTCCGCCGCCGCCGGAACGGCGATGGGCTGGAGGATATGGACTGGCGCGGCGCCTTGCTGATCGGGCTGTGGCAATGCACGGCGCTGCTGCCGGGCATCTCGCGCTCCGGCGCCACCATGGTCGGCGGGCTCCTGGCCGGACTGCACCATAAGGAGGCGGCGCGCTTTTCCTTCCTGATCGCAACGCCGATCATCGCCGGGGCGGGCGTCCTCGAAGTCCCGAAGATGCTGCATGCGGGCCAAGCTGCCGGGCTCACCGCTCAGACCTTCGGCGCCGGCGCCGTGGCCGGGGTCGCGGCCTTTCTCAGCATCGCCTTCATGATGCATTATTTCCGCCGCCACGATTTCGACGCGCTCGACCCCTTCGCCTGGTATTGCTGGACGGCGGGCGCGGTGTCGCTCGGGCTGCTGACGATATTTTAGCGGCGGATTTCAGGGGGCCGGGGTAGCCGCGGGACACCCGGCGAGGCGGAGCAGGCCGGCCCATTCCGCCTGATACTCGGCGGCGCGGCTGCCGCCGAGTTCGAAGACGGTGAGGCCGCGCTGCGCCGCGGTGGCGTAAAGCTGGGTATCGCGGAGCCGGGCGCTGAGTTCGAGCCCCCGCCCCGCGGCGAAGCGGTCGAGTTCCGTCGCGGAATTGGTGCCGAGCCGGATGCGGTTGCCGATCAGCACCACGATCCGCCGATTTTTGCGCACGGATTTGATCTCGCCGATCTTGTCGAGATACAGGGCGGTCGCATCCTGATCCATGACCGAAGGCAGGATCGGCACGATGATGATGTCGGCGAGCGTCACCAAATCCTTGGCGTCGCCGGCCCGCATCGCCGCCGGCGCGTCGATCACCAGCCGCTCGACGGTGTCGGGCACCTCTCCGGTTTTCCGGCTCCAATCGAGTCCCTGGATCGGGGCCACGGTAGGGGGGCGCCGCTCAAGCCAGCGGAGGCTCGAACGCTGACGGTCGCAATCGGCGATGGCGGTTCGCAGCCACGCCCCGGCGAAGGCACCGGCCAGATGGGTGGCAACGGTGGTCTTGCCGGCACCGCCCTTGATATTGCCGATCAGGATGGTCAGCCTGTCCTGCTCCGTCATTGCCCAGCTCCCATTCGCCCATCGCCCATCGGCGCAAATATGCCGGGAGAGAATCTAGCGGGTGGGCGCGCGCGCCGCAATCGCGGTGGCCAGAATTGTGGCGCCCCGTCTCAGTGCGCCCAATCGGCCAGCGCCTTCATCCCGTCCTCAAGCTCCGGCAGGATCGTGACGCCGGGGAGGCGCCCGGAAATCCGCCGCACGGCGACGCCGCTGGCCCAGATCGCGATTTTTTCGGAACCGAGAGCGGTGCGAAGATCGCGGAGATTCGCAAGCGCCTTCCGCATCGGGTAGCCGGGACCGAAGGGCAGGACGATGATGTCGGCGCGCAGGCTCGCGGCGCCGCGTGCGATTTCCTCGATCGGGGTCTCGGTCCCGAGCGACATGCAGGCCGCCCCCGCCGCCACATGGAGGGCCTGGGTCATCAACAGCTCTAAACGCCGGTTTTCCCCCGGCAGCGTCGTCAGGAGAATACGCGGGGTTGCGGACGAAGGTGGCGTCTCGGATGTCGCGGCGCGGAGCAGGGTTTCCAGCTGCTGGATCACCAGCCGTTGGGCGAAATCCGGAAGCTCGCCGCTTTCCCCCGCCCGCGCGATCTCCGCCGCCAGCGGCCGCACGATCTCCAGCACGAATTCCTGAACCCAATCGCGGCGCAGGCTGACATGGAGCCAGTTATGCAACTCACCCGTGTGGCTGGTCTGAACGAGGCGCAGCGCGGTTTCGAGCGTCGAGTGAGCGCTCCGCCGCGGATTCAGGTTTGCATCCGGCACGGGCTCCGGCCTCGACGCCTTATCCATGCCGCGCAGCTCATCGAGCGACTTCCCCACGATCGAACCCGGCCGGTAGCCCTTGTCGATCAGAAGCTTCAATTGCCGCAGCTTCAAAACCTCGGTCCGGCGATAGAACCGCTCCCCCGAAGGCGAGCGGCCAGGGGTCGGGAAGCCGTAGCGGCGCTCCCACATCCGCAGGGTCTCCTTCAGAATGCCGGTCTCCCGCTCGACCGCGCTGATACTGATCGCTGGTCTCTGACCATCGGCCTCGCCGTTCGGCAGACTTTGCAGCAACATGGAAGCACCCTTATTCATAGAATTAAACAACGATAACACCCGTACTAGCGATTTTAATGCGTTTCCGCAACTAGTTTACGACAAAATATAACATTTTTTGTCACCGCCGGATATCGCACCCTTGTCCGGACACCCCGTCGCGAATCCGACAGATCTTCGTGCTATATCGAACACGATATAGGAATAACGCCCACCAGAGCTGGCTTTCCGCAATTGGCCCATAAATTGTAAAGGGGTTCGGCATCGCTTTTTGGAGCATGCCATGAACCCCTTGCCGCCGCGTGCCGTCCTGCTCGGCACGAACGAGATCGCCTCGGCCGTGGCCGTCTATCTGAGCCGGGCGGGCTGGGCCGTCGTCATGAGTCACGATCCGGAGCCTCCGGTGATCCGCCGGGGCATGGCATTCCATGACGTGCTCTGGGGCGATCCGGCAACCGTGGAGGGCGTGGCCGCTGCCCCCGCCGAAACCCTTTTCGATGTCTGGGCCGCCCTGAAGCAGCCATCCGCCATCGTCGTCACCCGCCTCGGCCTCGCCGATCTTGTGGCGGTCGGCGGGATCGATATGCTGGCCGATGCGCGCATGCAAAAGCGTCTGCCGACGCCGGATTTCCGCAATTTGGCACGGCTGACCGTGGGGCTCGGGCCGGGCTTCGCCGTCGATCGGAATTGTGACGTGGCGGTGGAGACCCATCCGGCCCGGAACGGCAGTCTGGTTCTCGTCGGCGCCACCGAGGAAGCCGACGGCATCACCCGGAGCCTTGGCGGGCTTGGCGCCGAACGGTTCGTCTATTCCGAGGCCGGGGGCCGCTTTCATACGCCGCTCGGGCTCGGCGCGCGGGTCTATCGGGGTTTGCCGCTCGGCCAGCTTGGCATTGAGACGGTCCATGCCCCGATCGATGGAATTTTGCGCGGCATCGTCCGGGATGGAACCGAGGTGCCGGCTGGCGTAAAGCTTATCGAGATCGATCCGCGCGGCCGCGTCGCGGAATGGCGCGGCATCGACGAGCGGGCCCACCGCATCGCGGCGGCGGTGCTGAAGGCGGCGGGCCTGCGGGCGCCACGCCGGCAACGGCGCGAAAACCTCCCCTTGGAGGAGACGCCGTAACAGGAGAGGACGATCATGGGCTTACCGCCGGAGAACGGGCCGCCGGAGAACGGGGCATCGGAGGTAGCGGCGGTTTCCATCCGGATCGCCTTTCCGAATGGCGGCAGCCTCGATGCCGAGGACGTGGCCCTCATCGAAACGATCCGCGCCCGCCGCTCGATCCTCGGGGCCAGCCGGGCTCTCGGGATTTCCTACCGCAAGGCCTGGCTGATGGCCGATGCGCTGAACCGCACCTTCGAGAGCCGCGTGATCGAGACCTTTCCAGGCCGGCGCGGCGCCGGTGCCGAGATCACCGTTTTCGGCGAACGGGTGGTGGCGCTTTTCCTGTCGGCGGAACGGAACAGCCGCGCCGCAGCCGCCGCACCGCTGGCCGAATTGCTGCTCGGCCTCAATCCGGAATTCGAGAAGGCGGAATTGGAGAAGGAGGCCAGGGAGAAGCGGTCAAATCCGGGCTGACGTCGGATTCCGAAATTGCCACCGTCTTGATCATCGCCCAGGCCTTCAGGCCCGGCTCCAGCGCCAGCCGCACCACCGACTCCACCGTCACCAGCGCCAGAAGCGCCGCCGGCCCCAGGTCGAAAACCACCTTCGCATAGGGGAGCGTCAGCCGTTCGACCGCCATGATCCGCCCCGGAAGGCGGTTGGTGATCGACACATCCATGGGCCGCGATAAAGCGATCGAGACATCGCGCGCATCGATCTCCACCCGCACCGCCGCATCGGGCGGCAAGGCCAGCATCGGCACCCGAAGCTCGCCCCCGCCGAAGAACAGGGTCGAAAGCCCGTATTCGGGATCATGCCGCCGGATCCGCGCATGCAGGACCGAGGTCAGACGGGTCATTGAAATTGCTCCCCGGTCAGACGGGTCATGAAATTTGCTCCCCCGAAAACGTCAAGCTATGTTGGCATGTATATAGCATGGCGGCGATGCATCATTGACGATGGCAAACCGATAAGGAGACCGAAGAATGACCACAAAGCCGACACTCCGAAAGCGCTTATCCGCGGGTGCCGTCCTTGTCCTGATGACGGCGGGGCTCCTGCTTGCGCCGGCTGCCGCCTCGGCCCGCGACATCCTGGTATTCGCGGCCGCCAGCCTCAAGAACGCGCTGGACGATGCGGCTGCCGCCTATAAGCGCGAGACCGGCACGGGCGTCACCGTCTCCTATGCCGCGAGCTCCGCGCTGGCGAAGCAGATCGAGGCCGGCGCTCCCGCCGATATCTTCGTTTCGGCGGATTTGGATTGGATGGATTATCTCGACGGGAAGGGCCTGATCGCCAAGGGAACGCGGCACAACCTCCTCGGAAACACCCTGGTGCTGATAGCGCCGAAGGATTCCACCATCGCAACCAGGATCGAGCCGGGCTTCCCGCTCTCCCGTCTCTTGGACGGCGGCAAGCTGGCGATGTGCGATACCGCCGCGGTCCCGGCGGGAAAATACGGCAAGGCAGCGCTGGAATATCTCGGCGTGTGGCCCTCGGTCGCCGGTGCTGTCGCCGCCGCTCCGAATGTCCGCGCGGCACTCCTGCTCGTCGCCCGGCGCGAGGCGCCTCTCGGAATCGTCTACACCACCGATGCGGCGGCGGAGCCTGCTGTCCGCATCGTCGGAACCTTCCCCGAGGCGACGCATCCGCCGATCATCTATCCCATCGGTCTGGTTGCCCCCACCCCCAGCCCGGAGGCGGCGCCTTTCCTGGCTTGGCTCGAATCGGCCAAGGCCCGGTCCTTCTTTGAAAAGCAGGGGTTCTCTATGCTTCCCTGAGCTTTTGGTGGCCGAGGGGGTGATGGCCAGGTGGGGGCGAGGGCAGCCCCCACTCCAGCGTGGCCGCCCCCCGGCCCCAGGGATTGGCCCCGGCCCGCCTTCCCGCCAACAGCGTGTGGAGGGCGACGAAGACGAAGAACAGGGTGGAGCCGAGGCTGATGAAGGCGCCGATCGACGCCACGAGGTTCCAGCCGGCGAAAGCCTCCGGATACTCGGCGATGCGCCGGGGCATCCCCGCCAAGCCGAGGAAATGCATCGGGAAGAAGGTCAGGTTGACGCCGATGAAGCTCGTCCAGAAATGGATCCGCCCGAAAGTCTCATTGTACTGCCGCCCCGACATCTTCCCGATCCAGTAATAGAAGCCGGCAAAGATCGCGAAGACCGAGCCGAGCGACATCACGTAATGAAAATGGGCGACGACGTAATAGGTGTTGTGGAGCACCACATCGATCCCGGCATTGGCCAGGATGACGCCCGTCACCCCGCCGATCGTGAACAGGAAGATGAAGCCCATCGCCCACAGCATCGGGGTCTTGAGCTGAACCGAGCCGCCCCACATCGTGGCGATCCAGGAAAAGATCTTGACGCCGGTCGGAACGGCGATCGCCATGGTGGCGCCGACGAAAAAGGCGCGGGTGCCGAAGCTCAATCCGACGGTGAACATGTGGTGAGCCCAGACGGCAAAGCCGATGACGCCGATGGCGATCATTGCCCAGACCATGCCGACATAGCCGAAGATCGGCTTGTTCGAAAAGGTCGCCACCACCTGGCTTACGATCCCGAATCCGGGGAGGATCAGCACATAGACTTCCGGATGGCCGAAGAACCAGAACAGATTGAGGAACAGCAGCGGATCGCCCCCGCCCGCCGGGACGAAGAAGGACGTGTGGAAATTCCGGTCGGTCAGCAGCATCGTCAGCGCCCCGGCCAGTACCGGAATCGCCAACAGCAGCAGTCCCGCCGTCACCAGCTCCGCCCAGACGAAAAGCGGCATCCGCATCATGGTCATGCCCGGCATTCGCATGTTCAGGATCGTGGCGATGAAATTGACGGCGCCCAGCAGCGACGAGATCCCGGCCAGATGGAGCCCCAGAATCACCATATCCACCGACGGCCCCGGATGTGCGTCCGCCCCCGACAGCGGCGGATAGAGCGACCAGCCGGTGCCCGCCCCGTCTCCCACGAGGGCCGAGCCCATCAGCAGGGCAAAGGCCGGCACCAGCAGCCAGAAGCTGAGATTGTTGAGCCGCGGAAACGCCATATCCGGCGCCCCGATCAGCAAGGGCACGAACCAATTGCCGAAACCGCCGATCAGCGCCGGCATGACCGTGAAGAAGATCATAACCAGCCCATGCAGGGTGGTGAGGGCATTATAGACCGCCGGATCGTCACCAAGTCTTCCGCCCGGCGGCAGCAGATTATAGCGCATCACCCCCGACATCGCCCCGCCGATAAGCCCCGCCCCCACCGCGAAGCAGAGATAAAGCGATCCGATATCCTTGTGATCCGTCGCCATGAACCAGCGGAGGAAGAACGCGGATAGGCGGAAATATCGACTTGTCGTTCCGAACCCTGGCGAGGGATCTCTTGCCGCTCCAACGGTGCCGACCCTGTTGCGATGCATCACGCGGAGATCCCTCCTTCCGATGGTCGTCGGGATGACGGGCCGGTGCAAGTCGCGATGTTTTTTGCCCTCCGCTTAAAACCCCGCTCCGGACACATTGGTTCCGGCTTCCGAAGCGATCCCCAAAAGTGCCTCCATATCCAGATTGGCTTCAAGATGCCGGGCCAGGGCATCGAGCGTGGCCTCGATCTCCGCCTCGAAAGCGAATTCGGGCAGGGCTTGGCCCCCCAATCCGGCGATGAAGGCACGGCGGAATTCGTCGTCCGAGAAAATTCCATGGAGGTAGCAGCCGGCGACGCGGCCATCGGCGGAGCGGGCGCCGTCGGCGCGGCCATCCTCCAGAATCAGCATCGGGCGCGCCGCCGCCTCGCCGGTAGTGACGCCGAGATGCATCTCATAGCCGCGCACCGGCAGATTGACGGCGGTCTCGACGCCATGCGTCAGGGTCAAGGTCTTCCTACCCCCCAAGACCGTTTCGACATCGAGAAGTCCGAGGCCGGTGGCCGAACCCGCCGGGCCTTCGAACCCATCCGGGTCGGCGATCACCCGCCCCAGCATCTGATAGCCGCCGCAGATGCCGAGCACTTGGCCACCGCGCCGCAGATGCGCTTTAAGATCGATATCCCAGCCCTCGGCCCGGAAAGCGGCGAGATCGGAGAGGGTCGCCTTGGAGCCCGGCAGGATCACCAGCGCCGCATCGGCGGGCAAGGGCCGGCCCGGCTTCACGAAATCGAGATGCACGCCGGGCTCCGCCGCCAGTGGATCGAAATCGTCGAAATTGGCGATGCGCGGCAGCACCGGCACCGCGATCCGGATCGCACCCTCGCTACCCTTGGATTTACCCGGCCCCGCCAGCGCCATCCCGTCCTCGGCGGGAAGCGCGCCGGCTTTTTGAAAGAACGGCACGATGCCGAGGCAGGGGAGCCCGGTGCGCTCGGCAATCACCGTGACCGCATCGTCGAACAGGGCGGGATCACCCCGGAATTTGTTGACGATATAGCCCTTGAGCCGCGCCCGCTCCGCCGCCGGCAGCAGCGCATGCGTACCCACCAGGGCGGCGATGAGCCCGCCGCGCTCGATATCGCCGACCAGCACCACCGGCAGATCCGCCGCCTCGGCAAAGCCCATATTGGCGATGTCGCCGGCACGGAGATTGACCTCCGAGGCACTCCCCGCCCCCTCGACCAGGATGATGTCGGCCTCGGCGCGCAGATACTCGAAGCTCTCCAGAACGCGCGGCAGCAGCAAGGGCTTCAGCCCGGCATATTCGGCGGCCTTGGCGGTGGCGAAAACCCTGCCCTGAACCACCACCTGCGCCCCGGTTTCGGATTGGGGCTTCAGCAGCACCGGATTCATATGGATCGAGGGCGCCACGAAACAGGCCCGCGCCTGCAACGCCTGCGCCCGCCCGATCTCGCCCCCGTCCAGGGTGACGGCGGCATTGTTCGACATGTTCTGCGGCTTGAACGGCCGCACCCTACAGCCCCTCAGCGCAAAGGCGCGGCAGAGCCCGGCGACGATCAGCGACTTGCCGACATCGGAGCCGGTGCCCTGGAACATGAGGGCTTTCAGAATTCGATCCCCCGCTGCGCCTTGACCCCGGCGCGGAAGGGATGCTTGACCGCCACCATTTCGGTGACGAGATCGGCAGCCTCGATCAAATCCGGCGGGGCGTTGCGGCCCGTGACCACGACATGGAGATCCGGGCGCTTGCCCCTCAGCACCGCCAGCACCTCGCCGAGCGGCAGATAGTCGTAGCGCAGCACGATGTTCAACTCGTCGAGCAGCACGAAATCATAGCCCGGATCGGCGATCATTTCCTTTGCCGCTTCCCAAGCGGCGGTAGCGGCGGCGATGTCGCGGGCACGGTCCTGCGTCTCCCAGGTGAAGCCCTCGCCGAGAACGCGGCAGGTCACGAGATCAGGGAAACTTTCGAGAATCGCGCGCTCGCCGCTGGTCCAGCCGCCCTTGACGAATTGCACGATGCCGACCCGCATATCGTGTCCGAGGCAGCGCATCGCCATGCCGAAAGCCGCCGTCGATTTCCCCTTGCCCGCCCCGGTATGGACGATCAGGAGCCCGCGCTCCTCGGTCTTGGTCGCGAGCATCCGGGCCCGCGCCGCCCGGCGTTTCTCCATCTTTTCCTTATGGAGGCGGTTGGTTTCTTCCTCGTTCTCTGTCTCGCTCATGCCATGCAAATCCTTGTCATCCCGAGCCTTGGCGAGGGATCTGTTGCCGCTCCATCGGTGCCGATCCTGGCACGATTCGTCGCGCGGAGATCCCTCCTTCCGATGGTCGTCGGGATGACAGGCTGGGGGATTGGGACGTGTCGGGAATTCCTGGCGACATTGATGTCATGACTTTCTAACGCTCATTTCTGTCAGGAATTGCCGGGCGCTGTTGCGGCGCGGCTTCCACAGCCCGCGCTCGATCGCCTCCAGGAGCCGCGCGCTCATTTCGGCCAGGGCGTCGGGATTGTTGGCGGCGCAGAAATCCCGGACGGTCTCGTCGGCCAGATAGGCTTCATAGACCGCGTCGAAATGATGGTCCTTCACCACCCGCGCCGTCGCCGCGAAGGCGAAGAGGTAATCGACCGTCGCCGCGATCTCGAAGGCGCCCTTGTAGCCGTGGCGCATGATCCCCTCGATCCATTTCGGATTGACGGCGCGGGCGCGGACGATGCGGCCGATTTCCTCTTCGAGGCTGCTTATGCGGGGCGATTCCGGGTTTGAATGGTCGTTGTGATAGAGCGCCGGCTGCGCCCCCCGGAAATGCCGGACCGCCACCGCCAGCCCGCCTTCGAACTGATAGTAATCGTCGCTGTCGAGGATATCGTGCTCGCGATTGTCCTGGTTGTGGAGCACGCCTTCCGTACCTGCGAGCCGCGTGCGGAAATCATCATGCGCCGCGCGGCCTTCCCCGCCGCCTTCCCCGCTTCCACCGCCACCATAGGCATAGCCGCCCCAGGCCAGATAGGCACCGGCAAGATCGGCGTCGCCGGTCCAGCCGCGCTCGTCGATCATCGCTTGCAGCCCCGCCCCATAAGCACCGGGCTTCGAGCCGAAGACGCGGGCGCCGGCCCGAAGCGCCGCTGTTTCCGGCGCCACTCCCGAAGCTTCCAGGGCTGAGCGCTCGGCCTTGACCGCCGCCGCGAGCGGGTTGATTTCCGCTGGTTCGTCCAGCGCCGCCACCGCCCGGATCGCTTCATCCACAAGCTCGATCAGATTGGGAAAGGCATCCCGGAAAAAGCCCGAGACCCGGAAGGTGACATCGACGCGGGGCCGGTCGAGGATCGAGGCGGGGAGGATCTCGAACCCGGTCACCCGCCCAGTGCGGGTTTCCCAAACCGGCCGTGCCCCGATCAGCGCCAGGGCCTGCGCCACGTCGTCGCCGCCGGTGCGCATATTGGAGGTTCCCCAGGCCGAAACCGCAAGCCGGCGCGGATAGACGCCATGATCCTGGGCAAAGCGCTGAACCAGCAATTGCGCGGATTTCCAGCCTAACTGCCACGCCGCCGGAGTCGGCACGACGCGGCTATCGACCGAATAGAAATTCCGCCCCGTCGGCAGCACCTCGGGCCGCCCCCGGCTCGGCGCCCCGGAAGGCCCCGGCGGCACGAAGCGCCCGTCGAGCCCGGTCAGAAGCCCCGCGATCTCCGCCGGCCCGCAAGCCAGCAGCCGGGGCCTAAGTTCGGTCTCGATCCAGTCGAGCACCGGCTGGGATCGGGGCAAGCAACCTAACTTCCCCCTCACCCCGTCCCTCTCCCCTTCTTGGGGGAGAGGGACGGGGTGAGGGGGAGGTTCCACTGGGTCCGATGCTTCAAGAATTGCGCCGCGGTGCTGCCCCTCACCCCGTCCCTCTCCCCGGAGGGGCGAGGGGGTTTCTTCGATGAGGCTGCGCGCCAGAGCCTCCAGCCGCTCCACCGTATCCCCGACGCTGCGCCAGACGCCCAAGCCTTCCAGACAAGCGGGCTCCAGGCACACAGGGCGCGGTCCCGTCCAGACCTGTGCCGGCTCGCAATCGAGCGGATCGAATTCGAGGCCGAGATCGGCGGCCAACGCCCGGGGAAGCGATGCCTCCGCCGCCCCTCTGCCGCGCGGCAGGCGGGAGAGCGCCAGGAGAAGATCGGTCAGATCCCGTCCCTCCGGCGCCCGGCCGAAGACATGGAGCCCGCCCCTTATCTGCATCTCCTTGATCTCGCAGAGATAGCCGTCGAGCTTGGTCAGTGCCGCTCCACTGTCGTCCAGGGCACCGATGCCGCAATCCTGATCGAGCCCCTCCGCCCGCACCAGATCGAGGATCGCCGGCCCCAGCACCGCCAGCCGGCGCGGATCGCCCGAGGCCGCTTCGTAATACTCATCGACGAGGCGTTCGAGTTCGGAAAGCCGCCCATAGGTTCCGGCCTGGGTGAGCGGCGGCATCAGGTGATCGATGATCACCGCCTGTGCCCGCCGCTTGGCCTGGGTGCCCTCGCCCGGATCGTTGACGATGAAGGGATAGAGATGCGGCAACGGCCCCAGCACCGCCTCCGGGAAACACTCCGCCGAAAGCGCCACCGCCTTGCCCGGCAGCCATTCGAGATTGCCATGCTTGCCGAAATGCACCACGGCATCGAAGCCCCCGTGCAGACAGGCCCCGCGCAGATAGGCATAGAAGGCGAAATAGCCATGCGGCGGCACCAGATCGGGATCGTGATAGCTCGACACCGGATCGATATTGTAGCCTCGCGCCGGCTGCAACCCGATCAGGATATTGCCCAGCCGATAGGCGGGAAGCCCGAAATGCCCCGCTTCCCGGAAGAACGGATCGGCTTCGGGCGCACCCCAGCGCGCCGTTACCTTGTCTCGCACCGCTTGCGGCAGACCAGCGAAAAAGCCGGCGTAATCCTTGGCCGAAAGGGTGATCTCGGCGGGCCGGTCCCGGCTTGCCGGATCGTTGGTCGGGCCTTGAAGCAAGCGGCGGATCAAATCGTCGCCCGCCTCCGGCAAATCCCAGCCCAAATCATAACCCGCCGCCGCCATCGCTTGCAGCGAGAGCAGCAGCCCCGGCGCGGTATCGAGCCCGACGCCGTTGCCGATGCGGCCCTGGCGGTTGGGATAATTGGCGAGGATGAAGGCAACCCGCCGCGCCGCCGGCGCCTTTTCCCGAAGCCGGAGCCAGTTCAGGGCAAGCTCGGCGGTGAAAGCGATCCGGTCCGCCACCGGCACATATTCGACGAGATCGGCCTCGGTCAGCGGATCGCGGCGCGGCGCGCTCTTGAAGGAGACGGCGCGGGCGAGCACCCGCCCATCCACCTCCGGCAGCGCCACATTCATGGCGATCTCGCGGCTCGACAACCCGCGCATGCCTTCGCGCCAGGAAGCCTCGCTATCCCCGGCGAAGATGATTTGCAGCACCGGGCAGCCGGCGGCATCGAAGGGCGTCTCCCGCCGCTCACCCCCCGGCGAGGACACCGCGAAGCCGGTGGCGTTGAGGACGATGCCGGGCGGTGCCGCCGTGAGGATATCCGCCAGGATCGCCACCGCCTGTTCGTCCTTCAGGCTCTGCACGAAGACCGGCAGCGGATTGATCCCACGTGCCGCCAGCGCCTCTATCAACGCCTCCACCGGGGCCGTATTCGCCGCCTGCACCAGCGCCCGGTAGAAGACGATCAGCGCCACCGGTCGATCCGCCCGCCACTCCCGCCGGATTTCCGCCAGCGCCGGCTGCCCCAGACCCGGCCAATAGAGCCCCGCGCGCAAAAGCGGCACCGGCTCCCGCCAGCTCTCCTCGCCGCCGATCAGGCTGGCGGCATAACGCAGAAATTCCTCGGCATTGGCGGGGCCGCCTTCGGCCAGATAGCGCCGCAACCGCTCCACCGCCTCCGGTGGCAAGGTGGAGAGGGCAGCCAGTTCCGGGTCCGCCCGGTCGTCGCCCGGCAGCAGCGCCAATGCGATCCCGCGCTCCCGGCACAGCGCCGACAAAACATCCACGCCATAGGCCCAGTAGGATCGCCCGCCCAGGATCCGCACCACGATCAGCCGCGCCTGGCTCGCCACCCCTTCGGCCAGGAGATCGACCGAGAAATGATGGCCAAGCTGCGTCAGCCGGGCAAGGCGGAGGCTGGGGACATCCTGCGTCCTTCGAGACGGCCCCGATGGGGCCTCCTCAGGATGAGGAACATCGCACCTCTGGTCCTCATCCTGAGGAGCGGCCCCTATGGCCGCGTCTCGAAGGACGCGTGATGCCGCCACCAGCCGCCTTTGCGCCGCCGCGAGGGCGGCGATCTCCGTATCGGCGGCGGAAAGAACGAGAATATCGCCCGGACTCTGCCTGAGATCGACCGCCGCCGAACCGACCTCATCCGCCCCTTGCAGCGTGGCTAGAAGATGCATGCGGGCATCAGGCGTTGACCGCCGCCGCGATTGCCGCGCGGTCGAGGCCCTTACGGCCAATAACGACGAGCCGGCTTTCCCGCCGCTCGCCCACAATCCAGGGGCGATCGAAATAATGCTGGAAGCGCGGCCCCACCCCCTGCACCACCTGCCGCAGCTCCTTGCCCGGAACGTCGAGGAAACCCTTCATCCGCAGCACGTCATGGGCCAGCGCGATCTCCGCCAGACGGGCGACGAACCGCGCGCCGTCCTCGACCGGACCGCGCGCCACGACGAAGCTCTCGAAATCCTCGTGATCGTGTTCCGCCTCGTTATCGTGGTGGGAGGGCCGGTTCGCGAGATCCGCTTCCGCCGCCGCGGCCAGCCCCAGAAGAACCTCCGGCGCCAGCACCCCATGCGATGCCGCCAGCGCCGCCACGCCGGGCCGAAGCTTCGCCTCGACCATGAGCCGCGCCGAAGCCAGACCGCGTTCATCGAGGAGATCGGTCTTGTTGAGGATGACGAGATCGGCGCAGGCAAGCTGATCCTCGAACACCTCTTCGAGCGGGTTGTCGTGATCCGGCTTTTTCATCTCTTCCGGGTCGGAAGCGAAACGGCCAGCGGCGACCGCCGCCGCGTCGATCACCACGACCACGCCGTCCACCGATACCCGCGCCTTCACCTCCGGCCAGTTGAATGCCTGGACCAAGGGCTTCGGCAAGGCCAGCCCCGAGGTTTCGATGATGATATGCTCGGGCGGCTCCGCCCGGTCGAGGAGGCGTTGCAGGGTGGGGAGAAAATCTTCCGCCACGGTGCAGCAGATGCAGCCATTGGCGAGTTCGACCACATCCGCCTCGTCACAGCCCTTGATCCCGCAGCCGAGCAGCAATTCCCGGTCGATGCCAAGCTCGCCGAATTCGTTGATGACCAGCGCCAGCCGCCGATCGGCATTGGCGACGAGATGGCGGACGAGACTTGTCTTCCCGGCACCAAGGAAGCCGGTGACGATGGTCGCGGGAATTTTACGAAAGCGGCTCTGCGGCATGGTCTAGTTCCCGTCCTTGAGAATAAGCGGCAGCCCCGCCGCCACGAAGACGACGCGATCGGCCCTGGCGGCTAGTTTCTGGTTGAGCCTTCCGGCCTCGTCGCGGAAATAGCGGGCAAGCGCATTATCCGGCACGATCCCGAGCCCGACCTCATTGGCGACAAAGACCACCGGCCCCGCCAGGGTGGGCAGGCAATCGGCCAGCGCCTCGCCCTCGGCCACCGCATCCCGCCCGTCATGAATGAGATTGGAAAGCCACAGCGTCAGGCAATCCACCAGCACCGGACGCCCTGCCCGCGTCTCCCGCGCAAGGCACCGCACCAGCGCCAGCGGCTCCTCGACCGTCCGCCAGAGCAGCCCGGACGCGGCCTCGCGCTGCGCCCGATGGTGGCGGACACGCTCTTCCATCTCCGCATCGAGCATCTGCGCCGTCGCCAGATAGACGGCTTCGGCGGCAGCGGCCCGGATCAGCGCTTCCGCATACCGGCTCTTCCCCGACCGCGCCCCGCCGAGGATCAGCGTCACCGGCGGTAGTTCCGCCAATGGCAGGAGGTCGGAGGGTGTTGCGCTGACCGGCATTCCCCCTCAAACCGCCGGCTGGTTCACGCAGACCACGCGCCAGGGGTGTTCGTTGCCGACGAGGCCGCCATGCCGCTCCAGCACCGTCAGCGAGCAATTGCCGATGGCGAAGGCGAGGGCGGTTTCAGGCGTCAGGTCGAGCGCCTCGGCGAGGGCGGCGCGGATGGTGCCGCCATGGGCGATGGCGATGATGTCCCGGCCCGCGGAAACGGCACCGTGATCGTGGATCGATTGGCGCACCCGGCTCATGACATCCGTGAAGCTTTCCCCGCCTTCGGGCGCCATCTGCGCCGGGGCCAGCCAGAAGCGGTGATAGGCATCGCCGAGGAGAGCGGGCAGTTCGCTGTGCCGCATGCCCTGCCAGATGCCGAAATGCTGTTCGGCGAAAGCGGGCTCGGCCACGCTTCCGGGGCCGGGGAAGCGTTCAGGACCGGGCAGGCCGGCGGCCACGATCGCGGCGGCGGTCTGATGCGTCCGTTGCAGATGGCTGGTGATCCAGACCGCGTCTTTAGGCAGGCGCCGGGCAAGCGATTCGAATACCGCGCCGTTGCCGCAATCGCAGGGCGGATCATCCTGACCGTAGATGCGGCCTTCATTGGTGGTCACGGGGGCGTGGCGCACCCACCACCAGCGCGTGACCCCGCTCATGCGGCGGCAGCGGCGGCGAGCAACATGGCGATCTCTCCGATTTGCTGGACGGACCCTAGAACATCGCCTGTGTAGCCGCCGATCTGCCGCCGCGCAAGCAAGAGCAAAACCAGGACGCAGCCGCCGGCCCCGATCAGCGCCGCGGCACCGCCCGCCGGCCCCAGCGCCAGCAGCCCGATCCAGGCTCCGAGCCCGGCGGCGATGGCGGCTTCGGGCGCTCCGGGCCGGCCCATGGCGGCGCCGAGTCCATCGGCGCGCGCCGGTTCGAGAAACTGCATCGCCAGGGGAATGAAGGCCCGCGAAGCCGCCTGCGCCGCGATCAGCGCCAGAACGGCATCACCGGGGAAACCGCCCAGCGCCGCCAGCGCCGCCGCCCGCAGCCCGACGCCCAGAATAAGCGCCAGCACCCCGTAGCTGCCGATCCGGCTGTCGCGCATGATGGCGAGCTTGCGCTCCCGGTCGCGCCCGCCGCCGAACCCGTCCACGGTATCGGCAAGCCCGTCCTCATGCAGGGCCCCGGTCGCCAGCATGATCGTCGTCAGCGCCAGGAGTGCCGCCCCAAGCGGCGGCAGGTGCCAGAACAGCGCGAAGGCGAAGACGCCGCCGGAAAGCGCTCCCAAACCCGCCCCCACCAACGGGAAGGCCCAAACGGTTCGGCCAAGATCCGCCTGGCCAAGATCTGGGCCTTCTTCCCCCAGAACGGGCAACGGAAACCGCGTCAGAAACCGTATTGCGCCGAGGAACTCGCTCCAACGGATCAAAACGGCGTCCATGGTAAAGAAATGTAGATTCAAGCTTCACCCCGCAACCGAACCATTGGCCTTATCCGAGAGAGGCCGATTGACGGTTGACACAATTATTGTACACTTGCATGTTTTTATTCGGATTTGGTTGGCCCATCGAACCCGCCGATAGGGCCGCATCTCTGGAATATGCGGAGTATGGCAAAAAATAAAGCGGGTATCTTTGAAATCGGGAGGAAAAGAACCATGAGTGCATCGGAGTCAAATGCGGCGGGTGAGACCACAGGTGAGCGTTTAGCGGGGCCGGCGCCTGGTCCGCTGGCCTTTCTGTCGGGCCTGTTCCCGATAGCGCCGAACGCGGCGTGCCAGGGACCGGATTCCGTCACCTCGGAAGACGGTTACGACCTCGCCATCGTCGAGTTCGACGATCAGGGCGTTTTTCACGACCGTGGCCAGCAGGACGCTCTCCTGGCCAAGCTCAAGGAGCGCGCCGGCAAGGATACGATCGTCCTGGCCTTCGTCCATGGCTGGAAGCACAACGCCGCCGATGACGATGGCAATCTGATCGCCTTCAAAGCCGTCCTGAAACAGGCCGCCGCCGATGAAAAGGCCGCCGGAGCCCGCGTGCTCGGCGTCTATATCGGCTGGCGCGGCGCTTCGCTTAAAGGCGGCTTGCTCAGCAACATCACTTTTTGGGACCGCAAGCAGGCGGCGTTCCGCGTCGGCCTGGGATCGGTGCGGGAACTTTTCGGCCGGCTCCGCCAGTTCCGGCACAGCCAAGCCGAAAGGGGTTCGGCTTCATCGCTCATTCTCGTCGGGCACGGCTTCGGCGGCCTCGTCGTCTATCAGGCCGCAGCCCAGTCGCTGATCGAGGCGGCAACGACCCCGAGCGGCGAGATCGTGCCGTCCTTCGCCGACCTCATCCTGCTCGTCAACCCGGCCTTCGAGGCCGTGCGGTACTTGCCCGTGCATTCCCTGGTGGAACAGCATGGACCCGGATCCTACGCCCCGGATCAGCAACCCTTCTTCGTCGCGATCACAAGCGAGACCGATTGGGCCACCGGCCTCGCCTTCCCGCTGGGCGCCGCCATGTCGCTGCTTCAGGAAGAGACGGCGAACGTCAAGGAGCGGCAGGGCCTGACCCACACCGTCGGACATGTTCCCTGGATGCAGACGCATCTGGTCTCGGCTGGGGCAAAAGTCGAGCGTACCCAATTCGCCGAAGGCAATCCGTTCTGGATCGCCAAGGCGACGCGCGACGTGATCAACGGCCATGACGACATCGCCAACCCGGTCTTGCTGGACTTCGTCCGCGAATTGCTGTCCGGCCATATCGGCCTTGCCGTGAGCCGGAAGAAGGCAGCGAAGGCGGCGGCCACCGCCGCGGCGAAGGTTCTCGCCCCGATAGCGGTGGCGAAATCCGTGGTGGCGGTAGAGGAATCGCCGGTTCCGGTGGTCGTCGCCGCTGCCAAACTCCCGGCCCCGGTGGAAGCCGCGCCAAAGGCTGCGGCGCCGAAGCCCGCCGCACCGAAATTCGCCGCACCGAAGCCCGCCGCGAAACCAGAGGCTGCGGCGAAGCCCGCCGCTGCGAAGCCTGCCGCGAAACCAGAGGCTGCGGCGAAGCCCGCCGCTGCGAAGCCTGCCGCCAAGCCCAAGGCAGAGCCGGCGGCGGCCGCCGTGAAGAAACCCGCCGTCAAGAAAGCGACGCCGGTCACCAAATAGGGCCTGTCAGGCGGCAATCGCAAAGGGGGAGAGCTGCGGCTCTCCCCCTTTTTGTCCTTAATGCTGCCGGAACCGCCAGACCGAAGCCGGCGGCAGATTGAGGAGGACGAATGCCTCGCGCGTGCCGTGCAGATCCGCTTCCTCACCCAGGAGCTTGCCGAGCCCATAGGTGAACTGCACGTAATGGCCGTCTTCGCCCAAAAGCGCGAAAGCCTCATCGACGATAGCCCGGCGCACATTGCGCGGCATGGCGAGCAGCGGCAGGCTTGAGACCACCGCCGAAAGCCTTGTGACGCCCATCGGCGCCAGCAGGGCACGCAAATCGGCAGCATCGCCCTCGATGATCTTGAGATTGGGAAAGCGCCGGTGCAGGAGCTGGCAGAGGAGCTTGTCGCGCTCCACCACGATCAGGCGTTCGGCGGGGATCCCCCAATGCAGCAGCGCCTTGGTGACGTTCCCGGTCCCGGCCCCCAGTTCGACGATCGGATCGGTGCCGCTGAGATCGACCTGTTTGGCGATCGCCCGCGCCAGGAAGCGGCTCGATGGCGCAATCGCACCGATATGGTGTGGTGCCCGCAACCAGCTTTGCAGGAAAGTCAGCCATTCGTCCCGCGCCGCATGAAACTGCTGCCGGAGCCGTTGCGTGAAGCCCACCGCATCGACCATATCGTCCTCCGTTTTCCACATTGTGGGCGCTGATACCGGCAATCCGCCGGGCGCGCAAATGATATCGATTCCGCTTGTTCCTTAGCACGCTATCAATGACAGTGCCGCGCCTCCTTCATTGAACACGGATTTGCGGCCTTATGTCCGGCGCCTCCAGCATTTCGAGACCCCCGATCGCCAATTTCAACGAGATGCGCCAATTGCTGCGCGAGCTGCCCGGACCCGACCGGGAGGCGGCGGCGGCGGCGGCGGCGCGCGAGGCACAGCTGACGAAACCGCCCGGCGCGCTCGGGCGGCTGGAGGAAATCCCGCAATGGCTCGCCGCGTGGCAAGGGAAGTATCCGCCGAGCCTCAACCATCCCCGCACCGCCGTCTTTGCCGCCAATCACGGAATTGCCCGGCGGGGGGTTTCCGCCTATCCGCCCGAGGTCACGGCGCAGATGGTTCAGAACTTCATTGCCGGCGGTGCCGCCGTGAACCAGCTTTGCCGCGCGGTCGATGCCGATCTTCGCGTCTACGAAATGGCGCTCGACCACCCGACGGCGGATTTCAGCGAAGGTCCGGCGCTGGCCGAGGATGAATGCGCCAAGGCCATGGCCTATGGGATGATGGCGGTGGAGCCCGGAACCGATATCCTGGCCCTGGGCGAGATGGGGATCGGCAATACCACCGCCGCCGCCGCGCTTTGCGCCGCTTTGTTCGGCGGCGGCGGCGCCGATTGGGCCGGTCCCGGCACGGGCGTTGCCGGCCCGGCGCTCGCCGCCAAGATCGAGATCATCGATGCGGCTTTGGCTCTGCACAGGCCGGAATTAGGTGACGGTTTCGAGGCGCTGCGGCGCGTCGGCGGGCTGGAACTGGCGGCGATTGCCGGTGCGATCATGGCCGCAAGGCTGGCCCGCGTGCCGGTTCTGCTCGACGGCTTCGTCTGCACCGCCGCCGCCTCGGTGCTGTTCGCGCTCGACGAGACCGCGCTCGATCATTGCCTCGTCGCACATTGCTCCGCCGAGCCCGGCCATCGCCGCCTCCTGGCACGGATCGGCAAGGCGCCGCTCTTCGATTTCGGCATGCGCCTGGGCGAGGGCTCCGGGGCGACGCTTGCGATCGGCATCGCCCGCGCGGCCCTCGCCTGCCATACCGGCATGGCGAGTTTCGCCGAAGCCGGGGTGAGCGGCCAAGCCTAACCTATTCCGCTGATCTATTCCCCGACCTGCAGCAACGTGCCCCGGCGCCGCGCCACCGCGAAGGACTAGAGGAAGGCCGCCATCCCGATCCCGAGATAGAGGAGATCGAGCAACACCGCGGCGGCGAAGCGGTCCCAGGGGAAGCGGTGCTCCATCATCACCGCGCGCATGCCCTCGAAGACATGGGCGGAGGGCAGCAGCATCGCCACCGCCTGTAGCCAGGACGGCAAGGCCGATACCGGGTAATAGACGGCGCTGACCGGCGCCAGCAGGAAGATGACCGCCCAGGCGATCCCCTCCGCCCCCATGCCATAGCGCAGGATCAGGGCGATGACCACGAGGCCGACCGCCCAGCCCATCGCCATCAGCGCCCCGAAAAAGCCGATGAGCGGCAGCCCCAGGCTGAAGATCGAATAATCGTAGAAGGGAATGGCGAGCAGCATCGCCGGCACGGTGGCGATGACCACGCGCACGAAGCTCATGGCGAAAAAGGACAGCACCCATTCATAGGGCCGGAGCGGTGTGGCGAAGAGGTTGCCGAGGTTGCGCGCCCACATTTCCTCCAGGAAGGACAGCGATATCCCAAGCTGGCTGCGCCACAGCACATCCCAGAGCAGCACCGCCCCCAGAAGCACGCCCGAAGCCTTGGCCACCCAGCTCGAATTGGTGGCGAAGAACTGGCTGGTAAAGCCCCACAGCACCATCTGGATCGTCGGCCAATAGATGAGATCGAGCACCCTTGGCCACGACCCTTGCAGCAGATAGAGATAGCGCAGCAGCATCGCCTCGATGCGCCTCAAGGACATGAGGAAGGCGCCCCGCCTGGATATTATAGATCCGGTCATGCCGCCTCCGGCTCGCGGGCGATGTCGAGGAACACCTCTTCCAGCGACGAGCGGCCATAGCGCGTAAGCAGTTCTCCCGGCGCGCCGCGATCGACAATTTTGCCCCGCCGCATCATCAGCACATCGCCGCAGAGCCGCTCGACCTCCCCCATATTGTGGGAGGCGAGCAGGATCGATGCATTGGTCCGCTGGCGATAGGCCTGAAGATAACCCCGCACCCAATCGCCCGTATCCGGATCGAGCGAGGCGGTCGGCTCGTCGAGAAGCAGCAATTCCGGTTCGTTCAAAAGCGATTTGGCCAGCGTCACCCGCGTCTTCTGCCCCGCCGAAAGATTCCCCGTCGGCCGGTCCAGGAATTCCTTGAATTGCAAATCGGACGCCAGCACCGCGATCCGCTCCCGCGGGTCCGCAACCCCATAGAGCCGGCCATAAACGCTCAGATTCTGCCGCACCGTCAGCCGATGCGGAAGATCGACATAGGGCGAGGAGAAATTCATCCTCGGCAGCACCCGATGCCGATGCCGCAGCATGTCCTCCCCCAGGATCCGGATCGAACCCGAACTCGGGAGCAGCAACCCCAGCAGCATCGCGATCGTCGTCGTCTTCCCCGCCCCATTACCGCCGAGCAACCCCGCAACCGCGCCCCTGGCCAGCGAAAAATCGATCCCGTCCACGGCCACGGTCTCGCCGAAGCGCTTCACGAGGTTTTCGACTTGGATCACGGATTCGGTCATGGCCGCCAAGATGGCGGATTCCCGGCCCGGATGCCAGTCACGACTCTCATCGCCGGGAAGGGCGCAGCTTGCCGGCCTTCCCCCATGAGCGTAGATTTCCCGTTGCCATTTCCAGGGCTTGCGGGTCAAACGCCATGACGAACCCAACCGCCGATCTGTACGAACGGGATTTCTACGCCTGGGCCAATGAGCAAGCCGCCCTGCTGCGGGAAGGCAAGCTTGCCGCCGCCGATATCCAACACATCGCCGAAGAGATCGAAAGCATGGGCCGGACGGAGAAACGTGAACTCATAAGCCGGCTCACGGTTTTGCTGCTGCATCTTCTCAAATGGCAATTCCAGCCGACCCACCGGGGGCCGTCATGGCGGCTGTCCGTCGCCAATGCGCGCGACGACCTCACCGACCATTTGGCCGACAATCCCAGCCTCAAATCCCAACTAGCGGACGCCATCGCCTCGGCCTATCGCCGCGCCCACCGTCAAGCCTCGGCTGAAACCGGGTTTCCCGAAGGCACCTTCCCGGCAAGCTGCCCGTGGCCGTTCGAGCAGATGATGAAGGACGACTTCTGGCCGGAGGCCGATGGTCATTGAGGAAGCGGAGAATGCCCCCGCCCCGTTTTCCGCCCCCGCCCACGCTTCTCACCCGCCCCCGCCGATGCTATCGTCCTCTCCAACATACCAACATAGTTGAAACCGCTAGCGAGGAGCCGGCGTGACGTTTCTCTCCTCCGTGTTCGCCGGCACCGCCGAGGGTGGGCGGCCCAGTGCCTCCGTCCGGCTGCGGATCCTGATCGCGATCCGCTGGGTGGCGGTGATCGGGCAGGCGCTGACCATCCTGATCGGGCATTTCCTGCTCGGCCTCGATCTGCCGCTCGGGCTGGCGCTGACCGTGGTGGGCGCGTCGGTTCTGGTCAATTTCGGGCTGTCGGGGCGGGCGCGGGCAAGGCTGACGGACCGGGATGCGGCACTCTTCCTGGGCTATGACCTTTTGCAGCTCGGGCTGCTTCTGTTCCTGACCGGAGGACTGGAGAATCCGTTCAGCATCCTGATGATCGCCCCCATCGCCGTTGCCGGCATGATCCTGTCGAGGCGCAGCATCATCGCCCTTTCGCTTCTCGGCATCGCGCAGATCAGCGGGCTGGCGCTCTTCCATCTGCCGCTGCCCTGGAACGGGGCGCCCCCGGCGCTGCCGGCGACCTATATGTTCGGGCTTTGGATCGCCTTGGTGCTGTCGATGAGCTTCATCGCCGCCTATGTCTGGATCGTGGTCGATGAGGCGAGGCGCATGCGCGACGCCGTCGCCGAGACCCAGCTTGCCCTGGCGCGGGAACAGCAGATCTCCGCCGTGGGCGCGCTCGCCGCCGCCGCCGCGCATGAACTCGGCAGTCCGCTCGGCACCATCGCCGTCATCGCCAAGGAGCTGGCGCGCGAATTGCCGCCCGATAGCCCGCATGCCGAGGACGCCGCCTTGCTGGTCAGCCAGAGCGAGCGCTGCGCCAGGATCCTGGCGGCGCTCTCGCACCATCCGGGATCGGTCGGCGGCAGCGGCGCTCCGCCGCCGAGCCTGCCGATCTCGGCGCTGGCGGAGGCGGCCGGGCTGCCGCATCATCTCGACGGCATCCATGTCATCTATGCGACCACGAGCAACGACGACACCAGCGCCGAGCCCCTGGTGCCGCATACGCCGGAAATCATGCACGGCCTCGGCAACCTCATCCAGAACGCGATCCAATTCGCGCGGCAGGAGGTGACGGTCTCCATCCACTGGGACGACTGGACCATACTGGTCGATATCGGCGATGACGGGCCGGGCTTCCCGCCGCAGCTTCTGGGACGGGTTGGGCAGCCTTATATCTCGGGACGGGATGTTTCGAGCCGGGGCGGCGCTTCCGGCAAGGGTGGCACGCCGCATATGGGGCTTGGTATCTTCATCGCGCAGAGTCTGCTGGAGCGGACCGGCGCCCGGCTGGAATTCGGCAATCTGGAAGAAGGCGGCGCGCAAGTCGTCGTCGAATGGGACAGGGCCGCGATCGAGAGCGGACGCAACCGGCAGGGGAAGGACAAAAGCGGATGAGCGACCCGATAGCGGAACGCGAGGCGCGGGGACCGGCAATCGCCTTGGCGCGGCTGAGCGAGGTGGAGCGGCGGCTCCTGATCGTCGATGACGACGCGCCGCTCTGCCAGCGGCTTGCCCGCGCCATGGAAAAGCGCGGCTTCGTCGTCCAGACCGCCGAGAGCGTCGCCGGCGGCATCGCCGCCGCCGCCGATTGGCCGCCGGCCTTCGCCGTCGTCGATCTGCGCCTGTCCGACGGCAACGGCCTCGAAATCGTCGCCGCCTTGCGGGAGGCCCGGCCCAATATGCGGATCATCATGCTGACGGGCTACGGCAACATCGCCACCGCCGTCGCCGCCGTCAAGGCGGGGGCCGTGGACTACCTGCCGAAGCCCGCCGATGCCGACGCGGTCGAACAAGCGCTTCTCGGCGGCGATTCCGCCCTGCTCCCGCCGCTTCCCGCCGATCCCATGTCCGCCGACCGCGTCCGTTGGGAGCACATCCAGCGCGTCTTCGAACAATGCGAGCGCAATGTCTCGGAAACCGCGCGCCGGCTGAAGATGCACCGCCGCACCCTGCAACGCATGTTAAGCAAGCACGCGCCCCATAGCTGAGCCCCAGCCGACGAGAGGGGGCAACCCCGCACCACCCCCTCTTGCTCCTTGTCTTCGCCGCCGCTCCGGCGCATTTATTGTGCGGCACAACACCGGAGAAGCCGTATGACCGTCACCGATGATCCGAGCGGCACGTTGCGGCGCACACCGCTTTTTGACCTTCATCAGGAACAGGGGGCGAAGCTTGTACCCTTTGCCGGGTATTCGATGCCCGTCAACTATGGGCCGGGCATCCTCGCCGAGCATCTGCACACAAGGAAAGCCGCCGGGCTTTTCGACATTTCGCATATGGGGCAGATCCGGCTTACCGGCCCGGAAGCCGTACCGGCGCTGGAGACCCTGTGTCCGGCGGAACTGGCGGAGCTTGGACCCGGACGGATGCGCTATAGCTTCTTCACCAATGAGGTGGGCGGCATTCTCGACGACCTGATGGTGACGCGCGAGGCCGAGGGGCTTTTCCTGATCGTCAACGCGGCGCGCAAGGATGCGGATCTGGCGCATCTGTCGCAACATCTGCCGCATATCGGTATCGAGCCCCTGTTCGAGCGCGCGCTCCTGGCGCTGCAAGGGCCGGCGGCGGCTTCGGTGCTGGGGCGGCTGGCGCCGGGGGTAGCCGCCATGCCCTTCATGACGGCCATGGCGGTGGATCTCGTTGGAATTCCCTGCTTCGTCAGCCGTTCCGGCTATACGGGCGAGGACGGCTATGAGATCTCGGTTCCGGCGGACGGGGCCGAGGTGCTGGCAAGGCGGCTCCTCGCCGAAGAGGAGGTGGCGATGATCGGGCTTGGTGCCCGGGACTCGCTCCGGCTCGAAGCGGGGCTTTGCCTGTACGGGCATGATATCGACGAAACCACCACCTTCGCCGAGGCGGGCCTGATCTGGGCCATCGGCGCGCGGCGGCGGCGCGAGGGCGGGTTCCCCGGAGCCCAGGCCCTGACGGCGGAGGTTAGCCGGCGCCGGGTCGGCATCCTCCCCGAAGGCCGCGCCCCGGCCCGCGAGGGCACGGTGATCGTCGCCGGCGACTCGCCTGTCGGCGGTCCATCTCAGGCGCCTATCGGCGCCGTTACCTCCGGCGGCTACGGCCCCACCATCGGCGGGCCGATCGCGATGGGCTATGTGGCGGCGGCGCAAGCGGCGGTGGGGACCGAGATCGGCCTTATCCTGCGCGGTCAGACCCATAAGGCGCGGATTGCACGACTACCTTTCACATCGCACCGCTATTATCGCGGTTGATTCTAGTTTTCGTTGGCCCCGTTTCCATTGGAGCATGTTTGATGAGCGAGACCAAATACACGCAAGATCATGAATGGGTGCGCGTCGAAGGCGACGTCGCGACGATCGGCATCACCGACTATGCGCAGCAGCAATTGGGCGACATCGTCTTCGTCGAATTGCCCGCCGCCGGGCGAAAGCTGGAAAAGGGTAAGGAAGCGGCGGTCGTCGAATCGGTGAAGGCCGCGAGCGAGGTCTACGCCCCGCTTTCCGGCGAAGTCACCGAGAGCAACGGCGTTCTCGGCGGCGAGCCCGCGCGGGTCAATTCCGAGCCGATGGGGACGGGCTGGTTCTTCAAGCTCCGGCTCTCGAACCCCGCCGAGCTGGAGGGGCTTCTCGACGAGGCCGGCTATACTGAATTCGTCGCCGGGCTGGGCTGATGCGCTATTTGCCGCTGACCGATTCCGACCGAGAGGCGATGCTGGAGGTGATCGGGGTGGGTTCGGTCGATAGCCTGTTCGCCGATATCCCCGAAACTGCCCGGCTCGACGGGCTGATCGATCTGCCGAAGGGGCTGGGCGAGAACGAGGTGCAAAAAGCCTTCGCCCGCATGGCGGCGCGGAATCTTGATCTGGGATCGGCGCCGGGGTTTCTTGGCGCCGGGGCCTATCGGCATCCGGTGCCCGCCGCCGCCGACCACCTCGTGCAGCGCGGCGAGTTCCTGACCTCCTATACCCCCTATCAGCCGGAAATCAGCCAGGGCACCTTGCAGGTGCTGTTCGAGTTCCAGACCCAG
>Ga0265327_10000650_pt1 | contig 56200 bp, 57 predicted proteins | sample 41621metaG_FD_202089 | JGI IMG/M metagenome (GOLD analysis project Ga0265327, IMG submission 202089) | Rhizosphere microbial communities from Carex aquatilis grown in University of Washington, Seatle, WA, United States - 4-16-21 metaG | ecosystem: Host-associated > Plants > Roots > Rhizosphere... | reverse complement strand
TAACCGGCAAACGTTTTGGTATGCACCCTGCCCGATACCCGATTGGTCAAGAGCATCTGGATACCCGATGCGCAGGCGATATACAGCATGGATACCGACACGTAGGAAACATAATATTCCGAAACTCGCGCGGCATATTCGGTTGCGGCCATTTCTGCAAAGCGTCCGGAGGCAAGATAGAAAGTGGCATTGGAAAATGCGAATGCAAAACTGCTCGCAGCCCATGCCCATAGAATCAGTCTGATCAGCCCGGTTCCTTCCAAGGTGTTGCGCAGCGCAAAAAGCCTGCCGGCGAACCACAAACCGCCATAAGTCGGGATTAGGAACCAGTAGGCGGGAGTCATACACCAGTCGCTGATTCCTTGTGCGTTAGTCAGATAGTAATCCGTCAAGCCTGCCTGCAACAGCAGTGCAATAAAAATCGCAGTGGAAGCGCGGACATTGCGCGCCAGATACAATCCGCCCAGGAAAAAAACCGCCCATGAAGCATCCGGCAAGGAAAATGCCGAGCCAAAATGGTTAAACCGCGTCGCGGCCATCGCCAGCATCAGGCCGGCGGCTATCAGTCCTGTTCGAATTTGTAATAGCTTCACTTGAACCTCCTGTTGTATCCCGCTGACTCGTTTTTAGGGTAGAGGGAAATTGTATCAGAAAATGGCGAGCCAAAGATGGCGACGTGGCTGGTTTCTATGGCACAGATAAACTATTTCCCCCGAAAATATTGCTATTTACGGCCGGTAGTTAACGCTGGCGAACAATCTGCGGCGCAATGGGTTATACCCGTAAATATTGTTGTCATTCTGGTTGGTGAGATTATCCGCGCGCACCTGTATTTTCAACTTTTTGCTGAAGGCATAATCGGCGGTCAGGTTGAGCGCGTTATAACTAGCCAAAGTTTGTAGTGTAGTTACAAACGAGGTCGGATCAGTGAAGTTGTCTTGACGGCTGCTGCAATATAACCATTCCCCGCCCACCTGCCAACTATCCATTTGCTGCGTTATGCCCAAAATGCTGTGTAACCGGGTGTGCCGCACTAAAATTTGTCCGGTACTGTTATCGCGGGGGGCTTGCGAAGTGATAGCCGCCTTAACGCCAGTGTTGCCAAAGTGGCCTGCATAATCCAATTCAGCGCCACTAATGCTGGCCCGGTTGATGTTAATCACCGTCGTTCCGGCATTGTTGATCGCGATCAGGTCATTAATGTTGTTGTTGAAGTACACAACATCGACTCGCTGTCCGCCTTTTTCGTAATGAATGCCAACCTCGGTATTGTGCGAGCGCTCCGGTTGCAAATGGGGATTTCCCTGATAGCCGTAGGATAAAGGATAGTATAGATCATTGAAGGTTGGTGCCTTGAATGCCGTTGAATAACTTGTCGTTGCGCGCCAGGAATCGTTCAATTTGTACCCATAGCCGAGCAGGCCGGTGTTGGCTGTGCCAAAATCAGAATAGCGATCCAGACGCAGATTGGCCTGCATCCGGTGCGCGCCAAAGTTACCGGTGTAACCGCCAAACAGGGAATTCACAGAATGTTCGGTTTTGGTGTACAACGTATCACTCGTCACTTGCTGCTTCAAATTCTCCGCTCCCAGCAACACGCTGTTGTTGGCATCAAACCTTAGATTGTTTTGCCAGGTAACTTGGCGATTGGTGGTTTCAAAATGATAGCCGGGCAAATCGGGCTGCCCGTTCAAATAATTCTTTGAATCGTCCAGCCCATTGGCCAATTGCAGCTTGATTGTCCAAATCTCATTAAGGCGATTGTCTGAGGCAATAGAAAACTTGCTGATAATTGAAGTGGTGGTATTTACATCTGTGGGCAATCCATACGGGTTGGCATACTGGGCGTTGCCTTGACTCTGAAACACCGATGCGGAAAGACTGTTGTCCATATTAATTGCATGATGCACATTGGCAGAAAAACTATTATTGTCATAACCGTCTTTGCTCGGATTCACCGTCGGCATAATGGCAGAGTTGATTGCGGGAACGCCGTCAGTCCGGAACCTTGAAACCTGCACGTTAAAGTCAGTCCCATTGCTTTGCCCGCCAAATCCAGCAGTTCCGCGTAGCGTATTTTGCGATCCGGCTCCGGCGCTTGCATTAAAAGCAGGTTCGCCACTGCCGTGCTTGGTGAAAATTTGCACCACGCCGCCAATGGCAGAAGAACCATACAAGCTGCTGACATTTCCGCGCACAACTTCAATGTGATCAATCTGGTCAAGCATCAATTGATCCAGCGGAGTCGATCCGGTCGTTGCGGAATCGATGCGCACCCCGTCTATCAGCACAAGCACTTGGGTAGAACTGGTGCCACGCAAGTACAGGCTGCTCGACTGCCCGATACCGCCAGCTTGGGAAAATTCGACTCCGGCCACATTTTTTAATATTGTTGGCACATCGGGTGCCTGCGAATTACGGATGTCTTCCGCCGTAATCACAGTGGTGCTCGACAACGATTGATTAAGAGGTTGTGCGAATCGCGTGCCTGTCACCACAATTTCGTCGAATAGCGTGTCGGCATCGGCTAAAACAAGGGTGGGAGTGGCACACAACAATGCAGCCACGAGCTTCAGTTGCGAAGATTTCATGAGATATTCCCGAGTAAGTTCCAAGGTTCCCCGTTGGAAAGTCAAATTCAGGAATGCCGGGAATAACGGGAGGGAGTGCTGTTGCCTGGTGGTTGCCACACTTCCGTCCATGCGCCACCCGCAGCATTTCCTGACCCAGCTCAAGGCCGGTATCCGGGCTCGCAAGTTTTGATTTGCCGTCTTCCCATGATTGCTCACAGTGACCTTTTGGCAAACCCGCACTCGCTTACCGTTGCGGGGGCAGCACAGGTTCCTCACCTGTTTCCCGTTTAACCGGATGGCAATTGCACATCCGGCACCTTTAAGCGGGAATAATTATAGCAGATGGACGTGTCAACTATACGGAGCAGACCTCTTTTCAGAGGCCGGTTCTGTGTTCCGCGCTGGCAAGAGGGGGCTCGGAAGGAAGGGTTGGGGTGTTGTTTGCAGCAATTTTTGCTGGCAATTTCTGTTCAATGATGGACTGGTAGAATCCCAGCATGCGCTCGGCCAGTTTTCCGGCAGACCAACTGTGGGCATACTCGCGCCCGGCTTCACCCAGCCGCGCTCTAATGCCGGCATCTCCCAGCATCCTGATCACTTTCCCGGAAAAATCTTCCAGCTCTTCTTCGGCTATCCATACTCCGGCGCCCTCGCGCAACACATCGCGTGTGCCCATTTCGGCGGTAGATACGACGGGAACGCCTTGAGCCATCGCTTCGAGTAGCACCAGTCCCTGGGTTTCGGTTCTGGATGAGAATACGAAAATATCGGCCGAGTGGTAGCAGCTGTTGAGTTCGGTATGGCGATCAAGATAGCCGATAAACGTTACATTACCGGACAGCCCGGTGTGCTGAACTTCATGCTCCAGTTTTTCGCGAGCCGGTCCTTCTCCCGCAATCAGCAATAACGCATCGGGTATGTCCTTTCTGACACGATCGACAACCTGCAGCAGAAATCCGATATTTTTTTCGTGAGCCACGCGGCCGACAAAAAGCATCATCGGGCGGTCTTGCCGAATACCGTACTTCAGGCGGAAATCGTTTCCATTGCCCGGTACAAAACTTTCCGGCTCGAGGCCGGTCGGTATAACTTCTGCCTGGGTTGTTACACCATAGGTGCGCAGCACCTCCATCATAGGACGCGAGGGGATCACCATCCCGTTCAGGCTATTCCCCTGATGGCGCGAGAAAAGTCTTGCCACCGTACCCAGCATTGCTCTGGGCACAAACGGGATGTAGTGATGCAGGTACTCTTCGAAGAATGTGTGATAGGTTTCAATGCAGGGAATGCCCAGTAATCGGGAAAGCTTAACGCCAAGGTAGTGGGCAACAAATGGCGTCTGGATATGGATGATATCGTAATGTTCGGCGCGCAGATTTTCGAGTTGCTTCATCACATGGCTGTATTTCATCAGGCGATCTTCGGGATCCAACGGCAGTTGGCGCGAGGGAATCCGCGTAATGCCGCTTTCATCGGAACTGGACCCGGGATATTCCGGCGCGATCAGATGTATCGTGTGACCAAGTTCGCGGAGTTCGTGCCGAAAGGTTTCTATGGAGGTTGAAACGCCATTGACGCGAGGGAAGTAGACATCGGATATGAACAGAATTTTCATTTCGGGTCTCCCGTGTATAAATAGAAAGGGCTCAGGTCAGCCAAGCAAAACCAGCAGCCACACTGCAATAAGATTAATAATCGTAACCAGCACAGCCGCACTGCCAATATCTTTTGCGCGCTTGGCAAGCCGGTGGTCATCCAGCGAGATTCGGTCTACGGTGGCTTCAATGGCTGAATTCAGTAATTCGACAATAAGCAGCAACAATACGCTTCCCACCATCAGGGCACGCCCGGTGGCTGCGTGCTCAAGCCAGAACGCCAGCGGTAACAGGAGAGCCGCCAACAGCACTTCCTGGCGAAAGGCATCTTCATTCCGATAGGCTTCTTTAAGGCCCGCGCAGGAATAGCCAAATGCATTTAGTAAGCGTCTAAGCCCGGTTTTTCCTTTGTATGGACTCTCCATAAATGTACTTTTCCCTGATGTCAGGCCGAAGGTTGAACCGCGTTCCACGCGACCAGCTCCATGCGGCCATCAAAATGTTCGACAATGGCGGAACAGCTATCAACCCAGTCACCGCAGTTCATATAAGAAAGCCCGTCGACTTCCTTGATCATCGGCCAATGGATATGGCCGCAAATGGCCCCGTCGAGCTTGCGTTCGCGTACATGACGAAGGACCGAATCCTCAAAATTAAAAATGAAACTGACGGCAGTTTTTATCTTGCGTTTGGCATACCCGGCGAGCGACCAATATCCGGGCCGGCGGAACGTTCTGCGCAGCCAGGAAAAGTAAATATTCAGATTGACGAGCATGTCGTATGACTTGTCTCCCAGAATGGCCACCCACTTGTGGTGTCGGGTAACCTGGTCAAATTCATCGCCATGAATGAGCAGATACTGTCGCCCGTCAGCGGCGATGTGGACCAGCTCGTGTGCGACAAACACATCGCCGAACGAAGTGCCCACGTATTCACGCATGGCTTCATCATGATTGCCCGGTACAAAATATATCTTGTCACCGTGGCGTGCCCGGCGCAGAAGTTTCTGCACCACGGTATTCTGGGCAGGCGTCCAGTGGACAGCACCCCTGTTCATTGCCCACAAATCGACAATGTCCCCCAGCAAAAATACATTTTCGGCCGGGTATTCCTTCAAGAATTCAAGTAAACGATTTGCCTGGCATGCTTTGGTTCCGAGATGGATATCAGAAAGAAATATGGACCGGACTTGAGTCATTTTGGGGATGCAATAATGACGTTACTGTAATTGTCTGCCTGCCTGCACGAGCATTCTGCGAAGCAACCCGGCCGCCTATTTGGCATATCGCGATCCAATATCAGGATAGGGTTGAATGTCTTGTTTCATGCCGACAGGATGGCAGGAATATATGTAGCAATTATTAAGATATTATTGCGAAAATGTGAATGTCCGTGCGGGGGGGCGCGCATTGAATTAACATTAAAACCGCTTTTCATCCACGCAGTGGGTTAAGCAGGGATGGGCGTAATTTTTCCAACTCGCAAAAATACGAAAGTCACGAAATGAAACAATACGTCGCATTGGTTGGGCGATTCACGGATTGGGTGTCAGCTCGGGGAATGGGAACCTTTGAGTTTTTCGTGTTTTCTGTGCATGTCGCGGACAACTGCTTTACCCAGGATTAACTTTATCCAAGGTGTTTAGCCCGTTGCGGGGAAAAATGCCTGATCATGGGCAGGTGCAGTATGGTTGCCTCATGTCTTGAATTTCGCGACGGTTTCCTGCAAGCGGTTGGCTAACTGTTCCAGATGTTGCAGGGCGGTAGATGTTTCATGGATCGCACTGGAATTCTCTTCGGCCATACTGGCCATGATTTCCACGCTTTGGGCGATTTCGCGGCTGGCTTTTTCCTGCTCTTGGGTTGCGCCGACCATATTCTGGATTTTGGCAAGCGTATTCAGCGAACCCGCGTTGATTCTGGACAGTGCCCCGGCAACCTGATTGGTTAATTCCACGCCACGGGAGACCTGTTGCCGGCTGACCTCCATCGTTTTAACCGTGCTTAATATTTCCTTTCTGAAATCGGAGGTGATCGAAGAAATGGTGATCGTTGCGTTGGCAGTTCGTTCAGCCAACTTCCTGACTTCGTCTGCCACAACGGCAAAGCCTTTTCCCTGTTCGCCCGCCCGTGCCGCTTCAATGGCGGCATTCAGGGCGAGCAGATTGGTCTGCTCGGCGATATCCTTGATTACGGTTGCAATCTTTTCGATGTCAGCAGAACGTTTATCCAAAGATGAAACAAGACTGGAAGATTCGCTGACCGATTTGGCAACCTGGGTAAGTCCGGCGGCGGCATCGGCGGACAGATTCAAGCCTGCAGACGACAATGTCTGAGCCGTGTTAGCTATGGCCTCTGTTTCCCGGGCGTTATTGGCTACCTGATAAATGCTTGCCGACATTTGTTCGACTGCTGCTGCGGTCGATGTGGCTGCGGCACTTTGCAATTTGGAAGTGTGCGCGACCGTTGCTGCGGTGCGAGCAAGCGCGGTTGCATCATTGCCGAGTTCGTCCGCATAGCCATGCACCTGCCGCACAATGTTCTGGAAGTTTTCCGCAAGTGCATTGAAGGCGAGAGCGGCCTGGCCTATTTCATCCTTACTTTCTACCCCTATGCGTTTGGAAAGATCTCCGTCCATCTGCATGGCAGTCATGGTGGTTTGCAATCTTCTTGCCGGAAGAATGATGGATTTGATGAAGCCTCCTATGGCGAAGAATAGCAGCACCTGAAGCAGAATTTGCCCGACCCCGAGGTACGTATTGATCCTGTGTATGGACTCATAGTCGTCAGTCATGTCCAGAACGATACTGGCCGCTCCATTAACACTTCCCTCCGTGACATGATGGCACGCGAGGCAATTCGTCCCGCGAAAATTCGAGCCGGCAATGAAAGGCACCACTGCTCGCAACATATATTTACCTTCAGCCGTTTTAGCATGAGAGAAGACCGGCTTTGCGCCGGAAATAGCCACCCTGTCCTGATCGTCCTGCTCTTGCTCCTCCGGCAGTCCTGCTCCAAATTGCGCCCGTACCTGTTGCGCACGGATAATTCGCAATTCTTTGATATTCTCGGACGCACCCATCTTTTGGGCGAAAAGCTTGCGATTTTCCGGGTTCGATATTTCCCCATTGATCATCAGCATATTCAGCCCGTTGATGATGCCATCCGCTGTACTCACCAGGCGGATCTGCGCATCGTGAACGATCCTGCGTTCAAAGTTGTCCATGGTCCAATGCTGGGAAATGACAAGAACGGCTATCAGGAATCCCTGGATCATGATTTGCAACTTGGCGCGTATGCTTAACGTATCCCATATTTGTTTCATACGTCCTCCCGTCGGATTCGTCGATGCATAACAAATATTTCATTTGAGGGAAGCAGAAATGCTGCCGTCCGGGAATTTATGCCCAGACTTCCCGCCTCGCTCAAGCCCGGGAAAGTCCGGTGGCAGGCTGGTTAAGCAGTAACTGCGAGAGGTTTTTCCGTGAACATGATCACAGCAATCAATACGGTCCACTCAAGAACGATCTCAATCATGACAATAGGAAAGTCCATGGCAGCCTCCGCCGGAATGTTATTTACGCTTGGCCGCGCAACGTGCATGTCGGGCGGTCCTGTTGCGCTCGATACGCAAGCGCGTCAGGTCGCTGAATTGCACTTTGTCGGAACTTGATGTGCTGCAAAATTCTTCCTGCGGCCCAGGCATTCTGGCGCCTGTTTTGTTTGACGGCGTACGTATTTCCAGAAGTTTTTTCATGAAAACTCTCCGCGCGAGTTTGTCTGGGCAGGGTGGTGAAAATATTTCCGGCGAAAATTATCCCCGGCGTATGAAATGCTTGGCATATCTTTCGCTCAGTCTGGACATGGGCAGCATGATGAACAGATCGGCAGTATTGAAATCCGGGTCCCAAGCAGGTTCGCCTCCGATGTAGGCGCCGAGGCGCAGATAGCCTTTGATCAGTGGCGGAATGGTGACATCCAGCGTGCTATCCAATGCTTCCAGCGGGAGCGGGCAGCGCGGGAAAACGCGGTATTCGGCGGGGGCTGCATACATCGTGCTTAACTTTGCATAAACGCTGGCTGCATAATGCCCGCCATCCTTCATGCTGATACTTGCGCAACCGATCAGATATTCATGCTTGTTTTGGCACATGTAATCGGCAAGTCCTCCCCAAAGCTTGGAGATGGTTGCCCCGTCGCGATAATTCATGTGTACACATGAGCGGCCCACTTCGACCATGCGGTCTCTCAGGTGTTCAAGGCGTGTCAGGTCAAATTCTGTTTCAGAGTAATAGCTTCCGATTGTACGCGCGCAGTCGGGAGGCAAAATGCGGTAAGTGCCTATGACTTTGTTGCTGCCGGCGTCGCGCACCAAGAGATGCTTGCAATAGCTGTCGAAAATGTCGCGGTCAATTTCTTCGTCGGCGCTGGCAAGATTCGCCCCCATTTCTTCGGCAAATACCTTGTATCTCAGGCGTTGTGCTTCCTCTATTTCGGATACTGTTCTGGCTAACCCAATGGTCAGTTTCCCATGCGTCAGATGGTGTTGAGGAAGCAAATCTAACATCGCCGTCTCCGTGTGGTTGGATAATAGGGACAGGTTAGCGATGTTCTATTGCCGCTACATGACAGGGAGTTTAAGAATTGATGAAATTATCCCGTGCGCCGCGAGCGCTGAGAAAGTATTTTGATGAGCTAAGCGGATATTCTGCTGAATTGCGGGCAAGCTTCATTTGGACTGATGGGCATGGCAGACTGAACACAAACCGAATGATTGGGCGAGAAATTCACCAGTGTCATATGAATTAGTCCCTGTGCCTCGGCAGCCAGGGAGCGACGACTGCTTTCGGCACCGGCGAGTGCAGGCAGGTAATACAGAGTGACGTGTAACGATGGGCTACTTAAGATAGCCCACAATGACTGGATAAAACTCATGTCACCCACAAATGCGGCATCATTATTGGATTTCCCGGTCTTGTCGTGGTAACGGATACCAACCGGATACAGGGAACTCTTGGTATCGACACAACTTTGCAGCAGCGAGGAATGAAAGTGGCCCGGCAGTCCGCTGTCGCTGGAAGTGCCTTCCGGAAACAGGGCAATACATTCACCCCGAAGCAGCATGGACGAAATCATACGGTTGACACGCACCGTGTCGCGCGCAGTTTCGCGTTTTATGAAAAGGGTTCCAACGCGCACGCACAGCCAGCCCAGCAGCGGCCAGTTGCGGACTTCGGATTTGGCGACAAAAGTTGCCGGGGTTGCCGCATTCAAGGCAATCACATCCAGCCACGAAATATGGTTGGACACCAGCAGACTACCCCGCAAATCGGCCGGATGATAATTTCCATTTGTGGCAAATTGCACATTTAGAATAATCATTAATTGGCGACACCAATTTTGTACAACATTGAGTTGGGCATTTCGCCCCAGCAAGGGAAAAATACAGGAAAGCAGTATCCCGTAAATAATGTGGCACGCAACCCGTGCAGCCCTGAAGCAGGCAAGAATATTAAGCAATATTCGCATGATAATTGAGGCTGCCGGATCAACGTCCGGGCAGCATCAGCAGCAAGGTGTTGTCGCGTTTAATATAGTGATGATATAGAGCGGCAGCGGCATGTAATCCAATCAAAAGATATCCGGTATTGGCAAGGGAGCCGTGAATATCCCTGAACAATTTTGCGATCTCCTGGCTCTTGTCGATCAAGGCGGGCAACTCAGCGCCAAAGAACGGCACGGGTTTGCCTCTTGCACTCAACGTCAGCCAACCCAGTATAGGCAGCAATATCATCAAGACGTACAACATCCAATGCATGAATTTGGCCCAGTATGCCTGCAGGGCTGTCAACGAAGGTTGGATGGCAGGAGAAGTACACGCGATACGCGCCCCTATGCGCAACCACACGAAGCATAATACGGATAAACCCAGCATGTAGTGCAGGCTGACAACCGCATCGCGCGAGGGACTCCCTTTGGGGAAACTCGATTTGAGATTCATCGTGACATACGCCGCAACGATCAAAATCATCATCAGCCAGTGAATTAAAATGGATAGCCATCCGTATCCGGTTGATGTGTTTTTCCAGCTAAGTGCCATGGCATCTCCCAGGTGTTTGGCTTGTTGTGTTTGCGCAACGTCGGCGATTATCCGCAAATTGGCAACTGCTATTTGACCTGTGCCAGCTCGCATTCGGAATGGCGCCCGTCCACGTGACAACTATTGACTTGCCGGCCGCTCGTGTCCCATACCTTGACATCCCACTGGTCGGGCTCTTTGCGTTCCAGCGTCATGAAGCCGAAACCGTTGACCCATGAACTCAGGTGTTCGACTACTGCGCCGGGTGCCGGTGCGGCATCTTGCGGCAGCTTGGCAGGCAGTGGCACCACGTCTTCCATGGTTCCTGAAAACCCGGCAATAAATTGCGTCGGATGCGGACTGGAGAAACTGACTTCTTCCCACAAATGCACATGGCCTGACAGCAGCGCATTGATGCGGGGTGGCATGATCAGGGGATTGATTGCACCGAACACGGATTGGATTCCCTGATTGCCGGGCAGCAGCTTCACCCCGTCTTGCTTGCTATTCTTGGCAGAAAAACCAAGGATAGGATGATGATTGGTGGCGATGTTGTAACTGGCATTCAGGGATAGTTTTTCAAGCTTTTCATACAGGTCACGATATTTTATTTGCCGAATATCATCCTGCGCGATGATTCCATTGGTGGTATTGGAAGTGTCCAGCACGATTAACTGGGCATCATGCCCCAAAGGCACTGCATAGGGATCGCTGTAGTCGCCCTTTTCGTCATTGGCGGCATCGTTGCAATCACGGCCGGGCAATAATGCTCTCGGATCTATCATGCGCCACCAACCCTGCCCGGCTCGCGCGCAGGATTCGTGATTGCCGCGCACAACCACCCAGGGGGCGGCTTTCAACAGCGCGGCGCCCGGGCCAAAGAAGTCCGCTTGCCAGGCATCCCAACCGTAACCCCATGGACTTCCCGCGCAACCGGGATTGTCCGCAGGACAAGCATTTTCACGGTAATGGATATCGCCCACGTGCACCACCAGATCGGGTTTCCAATTCGCTGCGGCGACAGCTACCTGGGCAAACGGATAAAGACTATTATCGTTGCAAGCCTGATAAGCTTTGTCGCTTTTCTTCAGGCGACAACCGGTGTCGCCGATTACCACGATACGTTTGATATCTGGCGGCGGCAACGGCAGGGAAACGCCGCCAAGCATGACACTCGCTGTTTTGGGAGGAATGACCTTTTCGCAAGTGAGCAGCGGGAAGACAGAGGGTTTTGAATCTTCCGGCGCGGATAGCGTGGGGCGCAAGGGTAGGGATTCCGGCGCCGCACGCACGTCCATGCGTACCCCGTGTGCATCAAGCCGAATGAGCGGACACTGCGTGTCCTTCGTCAATACGCGCGCCACGGGGGTTCCGCCTTCACCCAGTACGACATAAGCAATAGGATTATCGTCGGCAAACGAAATTTGTGCCGTACCGCAGAATGCAAAAATTGAGGCAAGGAGAAAGCGTAGCGAACGGCCATGGGTGATTTTTGATAATACGAGCATAAGGTTGCTTTCTTGAGCTAGCGGTTAAATTCTACCCACACCTGGTAAACCAGATCGGAACCCATTAATTCCTGCGGCGGCTCGGGATACTGGGCGTTTTGCACCGCCTGCAGTGCTGCGCGATCGATAATGCCCAATCCGCTGGCGACCAACAAGTGCGCTTCGCCGGGTATCTTGTCGCGCAAATGAAATTCCACGCGCACTCGTCCCGAGTAACGCAATGCCGCTGCCGCCGGAGGATAGGAATGAGCCGCTTGAACGGCAGCGCGAACTTTCGCCGCATACTCGGCGCTGGGCTTAGCCTTGTCCACAGTTACCACGGGGGGGGGCGGAACCGGTGGCGGCGGCACGGGTTCGGTGAACGCGGTGGGCACCTGAACCTGAGGGGTTTCTTTGGGCAACTCTGCCGGTATCTCCGGAGGGGGAGGAGGCGGTTGCGGTGCCGGTAGTGGCGGAGGAATGACTGCTTTGGGTTTCGGCTTGGGCGGCTCCGGTTTGGGTTCCGGCGGCTTTACAGGCGGCGGATCTTCATTCGCCAGCACGATGGGGATAGGCTCGGATTGTGCCGGTTTTGACGATGCTGCCCAGCTCAGGGCTGCGCCCGCAATCACCAGCAGTATGAGTTCAACCACGAGCGCCATGCCCAAGGCCTGCAACGGATTGGAAATATTGGATTCAGACATCGCGTTACTTGGCGGCATTGTGGGCGGCAAGCGCGATTTCGGTTGCCCCGCCCGCCTTGATGGCATCAATGACGCTCATCACCTGCTGCAGTGACGCGGTATCGTTGCCGGCGATGGTCACAGCAGTTTTGCTGCTGTCGCGTTGGCGTAACAGATCGGTCAGTTCTGCCGGAGTCAACGTGCGATTTTCCACCAGCAACGACCCGTTCGAACTTATTTCAACCAGCAATTTTGGCGGCGGAATAGTGACAGCGGTAGAGCTTGTCGGCAGCTTGGTCACCTGACCGGAAGTCGGGATCATGCGCAGGGTAAGCATGGCAAAAAAGACCAGCAGGAAGAGCATGATGTCGATCATCGGAATGATCTCAATTCTGGCCTTGCGTGTTTCCAGATAGCGCATTTCAGCCCCTTGCCTGGGTGCGGATCAACTCGACCGGTGTACGGTTGGACGACGGGACGCCCAGCCGGTCATAGCGATTGAGCAGCATGATTTTGATGGTTTCGAGTTGGTGCAGGATGATGCGCACACGGGTGTTCAGGGCGTTGAAGAATACCAGTCCTATCATGGCGATGAACAGGCCGGAAGCGGTCGCAATCAGCGCCTCGGCAATGCCGCCGGTCACTTGTGTCGGGTTGTTTTGGGCGTCGCCCAGCGCATGAAAAGCGTTGAACATGCCGACTATGGTTCCGAACAGTCCCAAAAGCGGCGCCAAAGTGATCACGGTGTCGAGCATCCACAAGGAACGATCCAGGGTCGGAACCTCGTGCATGATGGCCTCTTCCAAATGGCCGTCCAGTGTGTCGCGGTCAACGCTCGCCGGTTCGTGCTGCAAGATCGCTAACAGGCGGTCATGCGGCAGTTGGGATAACTTGTCCGGTGCAGGCAAAGTGCCTTCTTGCTTAAGCATCGCGATCAGCCGTTCGCCCCCTCCCTGCATGTTGGACAAGTAACGGCTGCGTTCGATAATCACGGTCAGCGCGACCAGCAACAATAGCAACATCAGGTAAAGTGTGCCACCCGAATCGTTGGCAAGTTCCAGCAAGTGAGCAGTATTCATAATTTTGTAATCTCAAATAGAAAATGGGGGAGCCAGGCTCCCCCCGAAAATAAAACAATCCGATCAGAAATCCAGCTTCAACGTCAGCGAAGTACTGCGTGCAGGTGTTATGGTCAGCAGGTCGGCGCTTGATGTCGTACCCACAGTTGCCACGCCAACAATGCTATGTTTGTTGAACAGATTGTTGACGCCGAACTGAACCTTGGCCTGTTTGGCAAAATTCGTCGGGTTCTTGATTGAATAATTGACGAACAGATTGGTTAGCACCACAGGGTCGATGGTGAACGCTTGGTGCGTACTGCCATTGTCGTTGTACAAGGTGCCGACACGCTTTGCAAACAAGCCCGTGTTCCACTCGGCCTGCTGGTAGTTCAATCCGAGCGTTTCAGTATTTGAGGGGGCGCCGGCGACCCACAAGCCGGTATCAAACTTGGCGGTGCCGACAGTGCCGTTCAAATACAGACTGAACCCCCCGTTCAACATGATATTGCTTTCCACTTCAATCCCTTGGTTGATTTGACTGCCGTTCAGCGTAAACACGGCGTTGCCGCTAGCATCGGTCGTTTGTGAATACGGGCTGTCAAGTTTGATGTGGTATACGTCGACATCCAGTGTGTATTGATCTGATTTCCAGACAGAACCGATCTGGAATGTCTGAGATTTGGTCGCCTTAGGCGGGGTATCTACCGCCGCATTTTTAACGTCAAATACATTGGTGGGCGGAATCGCATCGCCTTCAGCATATTGGCCATAAACTGCCCAATTCGGCTGCAACTGGTAATGTGCATCCAGCGAAGGTAATACATCGGTATAAGTGATCGAATTCGAAATACTGGAAGCACAGCCAGTGCCAGTGATCGTACCGTTGGTTTTGTTGTAAGTACAGCCGAGAGGACCAACCGCTTTGCCGTTGTCCGCCAAGTGGTTAAAATTCTGATTGTACGAAGCGTATTTGAGCCCCGGTGTCACTTTCAGCGCATCAGTAGCCTTGAACTCATACTCCAGATACGGTTGGATGGTGGTTGTTGTGTAGGTTTCGCTGAAAAGCGGTGTAGCCGCATCTAGCCAAGATCCAGGAACGCTCGGGAGCTGGTGACGGTAGCTTTTCGCAACGTCATACCACAGGCCGGTACGCAGCGTGCCGTTGGTAAAGTCCTTGGTCGCGCGGAATATATTGCCCTTGGTGACATAGGAATTGAGCTTGTCTACACCGGTATAACCGGCACCTAAGGGACCGGCTGTATTGAATGGAGCACTGGTCAGGGTACTGGCAGGATTGGTCGGGATGAGGCCGGTCGCATCATAGGTGAAACTGTTGTAATTCTGTTGGTTCCAGTAGCGGTACACATAAGCCTTATCCTCTATTTTTCAGCCGTTGCCTAAATTGGATGTAATGCCGATGTAGTTGAAGTCGGTGTAAATGTGATAAAAGTTATAACCGTAATACGCAGGACTGGATGGGTCGCCAGTCAGCAACAAGTTATAGTTGCCCAAGGCCACGTTTGCGCGTGTCACCCCTTTGACGCTGGGCGTATTATTATGCAGTTCTTCATACGAGGCGAAGGCCGTAACCGCAGTGTCAGCCGAAACTGCATACTGGTACTTGGCGGAAATGGCATCGGTCTTCTGCTTGTTGTAGGTCTGGTAGCCATCCGACTTCATTTCGTGAACATTGAATAGCAGATTCGATGCGCCATCTGCACCGAATTGACCGGTTTCGTGTTCAAGATTGACCAATGTTGTGTTCCATGTGCCATCCGAGAGCTCGACGCTGGTGCGCTTCGGAAGCTCCAGACTGCGCGACAACAGATTGATGTTGCCGGCAAAAGTCGCCTGACCGAGGGTGGCAGCCGAGCCGGGGCTGCGGTCAATTTGTGCGCCGCCGACGAATTGGCTGGGGAAAAATGACCAGGAGTGATGGCTGACGCTGTTCGTATCAGTGAACGGAATGCCGTCAAATGCCATAACGAAGTTGCTATCTGAGTAGCCGCGCATAGTGGGCGTGTTGTCACCCAGCCCAACACCATTCGGACTATAGCTAAACATGCCAGGTGCCATCTGAACGACCTGGCTGTAGTCTGAGACGGGTGAGGTGAAATTGCGGATGAACTCATCGCTGACTTCCGATTGCGCAGAACGCGCCGACAGCGAACTTTGCGAAGGCGCATGCTGGGCCGCGACCGGAACGGTTGATGAACTGCCGGAACCGGACGCGCCTACTGCGCCGAGATCGGTCACATCGGCGGCGAAAGCGCTGTTAATTGCACAGGCCAACACTGAAAGAGCGATGCCGGCAGGTAGCGAGGTGGCGAAAGTACGACGATTTAAACTTAAACTTTGACGCATGCTGAATTTCTCCCTGGGAAAATAAATTATTTGGGTGACTGTTTTCTTGCTTACAACGGGCTGGCTATAAGCAGCGGCTCTACGGCTAAACATATCGCGGGCCGAAATTTACGCAGGCAGACTTAAATTAAGGTGAAACAATTATGAATTATTTGTTACAGGGTTAAAAAGGTTGAACGAGACTGTCGCAATCAGACCTTGCCGGTCTTGTCTGTTGGTCAGGGTGATTTCGGCAGATTCGCGTCTTGCAATCGCATGCACAATGGCAAGCCCGATACCGCTCCCTTCTGCTTCATGTTCGCCGACACGGAAGAAACGATCAAATACGCGCGGCAGCAAGGATTCGGGTATTCCGGGGCCGGTATCTATAATTTCGACAACGGCCTTTTGCCCGGCAACGGCTATGTTTACATCAATCTGCCCGCCCTCCGGCGTGTAGCGGATCGCGTTGTCCAGAAGATTATGGAACAAGATTCGAAGGTCGTCCGCGTTAGCCCGGATGAATGCGGTTTCGTTGTGGATCATTCCCAGATCAATTCTGCGGATTTCGGCAAGAGGAATGAAATCGCCTATACACACTTTCGCGATCTCACCCAAATCCACTTTATCCTTGTCGGGCTGGGAATCGGATCCGTAGCGGGCCATTTTAAGAAGCTGCTCCACGAGATGGGTGGCGCGTTGCATGCCGGATCTCATTTCGTCGACACGCATTTCAAAATCACTCTGCGATCCGCTTCGGGCAAGGTTATCAATTTGCATCTGAAGTGCGGTGAGCGGGGTGCGCAATTCATGTGCCGCATCCGATACAAAATGAGTTTGGGATTCGATGGTTTCCCGAATGCGCAATAGCAAGCCGTTCATTTCGGTAACCAGCGGGGCGATTTCTTGCGGGACACCTTCGGCAGGGAGCGGTGCCAGACTTGAAGCATCGCGTTGGGTCACGGCATTCGTTACATCTGAAAGAGGTTTCAATATGCGACCGACACCGAATGCAACCAGAACCCAGGATAAGGGAAACAGCCCGGCGATGGGGAGCAACGCGCAAAGTGCCGCTTTGGTGGCGATTTCACGGCGTACCTTCTCCGATTGGGAAACTTGCACGGTGCGGTCGGGGTAAATGATTGTGTAAACCCGCCACTTTTCACTTTGAAATGTCGCATCAGAATAACCGCCGGCATTTCCTCTTGAAAGATCAAAATCAGGCCGTGACGAGCGCATCGGCTCAGTTGAGCGCAGAGGTTCATTTTCATTCCACACCTGGATGACGAACTCATTTTCCCTCTGTTCAACACTCTCTCCCAGATAGGCGGCCTGCATGGAACGCAATTGAGAGCCGGTGTGGACACTTTTTGCGACCAGTAATAACTGCTGGTCGAGAAAGTTATTGGCCCCGTCGTGTGCAAGTAAATAAGCAATCCCCCCCGCCAGCAGGCCCATGACCGCCAACAATCCGATCAATGAGAAGGTAAGTTGTCTTTTTAGGGATGTCACGACGTGTGCTTTACCACCATCCAGCCAATGCCGCGCACGTTACGGATAATTTCATTGTCGAATTTTTTGCGCAAGGAATGAATTAATACTTCGATGACATTACTTTCAATGTCCTCATTGTTGCCATACACGCGCTCCTGAAGCTGGTTACGGGAAAGAATCATTCCGGGATGCTCGATGAGTGCATGCAGCAGACCGAATTCTTTGATGGTCAGGCCTAATGATTTTCCCCGGTAAATCGCTTTATGAGTCGCCAAATCAAGCGTAATTTCGCCATTGCCGATTCGGGTAATTTCCGGATTGCCATTAAGGGAGATAACCCTGCGAATTCTTGCCATCAATTCTTTAAAGCTGAAAGGCTTGACCAGGTAATCGTCCGCGCCAAGATCCAGACCGGTCACACGATCATCAATTTCATCCCGGGCAGTAATAATAAACAGAGGGGTGGCGTTGCCATGCGTACGCATTGATTTAAGAACCTCCAGTCCCGGTAGGCGCGGCAAGCCCAAGTCGAGCAAGATAAGGGCATATCTTCCGGACTCAATAGCCGCCAGTCCATTAACACCGTCCCGAATCCAGTCGACTAACATTCCGGCATCGTTGATTGCACGAGACAGACTCTGTCCAACCATGGGGTCGTCTTCAATAAGCAGGATAGGCAGAGCAACATTCATAATGATGGAGGTGCGCGAACGATACTGAATTTGAGGCTAGTGCCTTGTAACACTAAAAACAACCCTCCTCAGTCCCCCCTTGTCAGGGGGGGAAGCGATCCGCTCCTCCCCTGACAAGGGGAGGTTGGGAGGGGTTTGGTTTGCGAAAATTCATGAGTTACGTCGTACTAGGGGTATTGCGGAGATTAATATAGGTGAAATATATGACACTTCCATTACAGGGAATAAAAAAAGCAAACCCGGTACAAAGAATCGTACCGGGTTTGCTTTTTATCAAGCCCCCCGCCTGTGCCGTTGACCCAATGTCTTGAACCTGGGTTCAAGAGGGCCGGTTCCCGGTCACATCAGGTACATCCGCAAGGGATGCGCACAACAGTAACGTTAAGGGGCGCGACCTAAGCAAAGCTTATTGGTTCAAAGAATTATGGGTCTGACGAACACCGCAGGGGACAACCTTTAAAACAACTCATCCTGTTCAGCCAGTGTTGCATCGATGGTTGCCTGCATGGCATTTATTCTACGCTTATAATCGCCTATGTCAAAACCGCTGCCGAGGCGTGTGGTGAGAAACTCGTGGGAAATGTTCAGGGCAGCCATAATGGCGATACGTTCTACCGTGACAACCTTGCCGAGATCGCGGATCTCGCGCATTTTCTTGTCCAGATAGGCAACGGCTTCAAGCAGGTCGGCGCGCTCTTCATCCTGACAGGCTATGCGAAATTCACGGTCAAGAATGGTTACATCCAATGTGTTCACTTTATTGCCGCTCATGATTCGTCTTCGGGAATTTGTGCGAGCAGGCGCTCGATTCGCGCGCGCGCACTGTCAATTTTGTCGTCGGATTGCCGTCCATGGCTCAGGGCGGTAGCCAATTCCTGACGCAATCGATGGTTTTCGGCGCGCAAGTGCTGGCTCAATTTCACTAATTGAGTCAGTTTGCCTTCCAATACGTTCAGTTCAGTTTGCATGATGCGAACTATAGTGTAGAAAAACCTGACAAGTCAAACGGTAACGTGGATTTTTGAAAGCTGTTTATCGGGATGGATGCCGGATTATCCTATTGAGTGTCTGCTACAATGCTCACGAAACTGATTTGCGGCGCAGTAATTCAGACAGGGAGCGCATGAGGCAAAATGAAACCTTTTCTTTTTTTCCTGACTGCGATTTGTGCGATTCCAGCCCTTGCCGCATCGCCGCATTCTTCCATACCGGTTAAACAAAATCTGGCGGCGCTGGACTATTCAAAAGATGGAAAACAAACCGGTTGCGGACTCAGAATGACCGCCGAGACCGGAGGTGATTTATGGATCAATATCTTGCTCAGCGTATTCATCAGGGAATCAGAACCGCCCATAGGAATGTACAAAGTGGTGGTTAAAAAAATCAACATGCTTAACGGCGAACCCGTGGTACAGGATGGAAAGATCAGTTATTCAAGTATAGGCAAGATTCATCAGGCATGGCTTAAAACCGACTCGGGGATTAAACTTCAGCCGTATACAAACGGAGCATCCGCGCATGGCGATGGTTTCATGACTTCGCTGGAGTTTTTGAATGCCATGGATTTGCTCGGCACGATACCGCAGGAGCGCTTCAAGGTCGGGTATGGCAAAAATGAAGACGAACCCGACGAGATACTCGAATTTGACAAACATATCAGCCAGGAGGAAGCGGATAAGCTTTCTGTCTGCATGAGAAATTTGCGGGGCGAGATGCTGGAAAAAAAACGCGGGGGCGACTTCTGAGGCCACAAAAAATTCAGCCGGGCCGACATTTCGTTTTTTAATTCAAGTAGAAATAACTTTGAATTTTTCTCCCCGGCGGCGGTGGTAAAATCCAAGCTGAAATTGCCACCCTGTCACCATGCCCCAACCTTCATTTATTCATTTGCGCCTGCACAGCGAATATTCCATCGCCGATGGAATTGTGCGAATTCCGGAAGCGGTTGCCGCAGCCAAACAGGACGGTATGCCCGCAATGGCGCTTACCGACCTCAATAATGTATTCGGCCTGATCAAGTTTTATAATGAGGCGAGGAAAAATGGCATCAAGCCTATCGTCGGTTGCGATGTATTCATCGGCAACCCGGTCGAACGCGACCAACCCTTTCGCTTGCTGTTACTGTGCCAATCAAATGCCGGATATCTGCGTTTATGTGAATTGCTCACGAGGGCATTCCGTGAAAACCAGTTTCATGGGCGCCCGGAACTAAACCGCCAATGGCTGCAGGATGGTGCCGATGGGTTGATCGCCCTGTCCGGCGCGCATTTCGGGGAAGTGGGCGTGGCGTTGTTGAACGGTAACGGGGCGACCGCACGCCAGTTGGCACAGGAGTATGCCGGGCTGTTCCCGGGACGCTTTTATCTGGAAGTGCAGCGCAATGGTTATGCTCGCGAGGAAGCACATTTGCGCGACACGCTGCAACTTGCCTCTGAACTGGGATTGCCGGTGGTGGCGACCCACCCGGTACAGTTCCTCAGTATTGATGATTTCAAGGCGCACGAGGCACGGGTATGCATAGCCGAGGGTTATGTGTTGAATGACAAGCGGCGCGTGCGCCATTTCACCGCCCAGCAATATTTCAAAACCCAGGCCGAGATGGCGGCGCTGTTCGCCGATCTGCCCGAAGCCTTGCAGAATAGCGTCGAAATTGCCAAGCGTTGCAATCTCACCCTGAAACTGGGCAAGCCGCATTTGCCCGATTTTCCGACGCCCAGCGGCGTGACGCTGGATGATTTTCTGCGTTCGGAATCCGAACGCGGCTTGCAAGTCAGAATGGTGCAATTGTTTCCGGACGGGGGCGAACGCGCTGAAAAAATGCAGGAGTACACCGAACGCCTGGCATTTGAAATTGATACCATCATCAAAATGGGCTTCCCGGGTTACTTCCTGATCGTGGCGGAATTTATCCGCTGGGCCAAAGAATTTCGTTCCGAAGAATTTCCCAACGGCGTGCCGGTGGGGCCGGGGCGGGGGTCCGGCGCGGGTTCTCTGGTCGCCTATAGCCTCGGTATTACCGACCTCGATCCGTTGCGTTACGCGCTGTTGTTCGAACGCTTCCTCAATCCGGAACGCGTTTCCATGCCCGACTTTGACGTGGATTTTTGCCAGGACGGGCGCGAACTCGTGATCGAGCATGTGCGGGAAAAATACGGCGCGCAAAGCGTGTCGCAGATCGCCACCTTTGGCACCATGGCTTCCAAGGCGGTGATACGCGATGTCGGCCGGGTGATGGATTTTCCCTATGGGCTGTGTGACCGGCTTTCCAAACTCGTTCCGCTCGAAGGGGTGAAACCGGTATCGCTGAAAAAAGCGCGTGAAATGGAACCGGAATTCAACGCGATCATCAACAGCGAGGAAGGCGTGGAAGAACTGCTGGAACTGGGCGGGCGGCTGGAAGACTTGACGCGCAATGTCGGCATGCATGCGGGGGGTGTGCTGATCGCACCGGGCAAATTGACCGATTTTTGCCCGCTGTACTGTGCCGAAGGCAGCGACAGTACGGTAAGCCAGCTGGATAAAGATGATGTGGAGAAAATCGGGCTGGTGAAGTTCGACTTTTTGGGGCTGCGCACGCTGACCATCATTGATTGGGCAGTGAGATATGTGCGAGAGCTGGAGAAAGGAAACAGCACCCTCTCTCCCGGCCCCTCTGATGGAACTGCCAGCCTATCCGCTAAGCCCCAGACTACGGGGCAAGCGGCTGGTTATCCCGCGAGCGGGGAATTGTTTTCTATAGAGACGATTCCTCTCGACGACCGCGCCACCTACGACCTGCTCAAGGCGTCCAATACGACCGCAGTATTCCAGCTGGAATCGCGCGGTATGAAGGAGCTGATCAAGCGCTTGCAGCCGGACACTTTTGAAGACATTGTGGCCTTGGTCGCACTGTACCGCCCCGGCCCGCTGGAATCCGGGATGGTGGAAGATTTTATCAACCGCAAACACGGTCGCGCCAAGGCGGAATATTTTCATCCCGACCTGGAAGTTTCGCTGACGCCGACATACGGCGTAATCGTGTATCAGGAGCAAGTGATGCAGATCGCGCAGATCATCGGCGGCTATTCGCTGGGCGGCGCGGACATGCTGCGGCGCGCGATGGGCAAGAAAAACGCCGACGAGATGGCGCAACAGCGCGGCCTTTTCGTGGACGGCGCGATTAAACGCGGCATCGACGAGAAACTCGCCACGCTGTTGTTCGACCTGATGGAGAAGTTCGCGGGCTACGGTTTTAACAAATCGCACTCAGCCGCCTACGCTTTGGTGTCTTACCAGACTGCGTATCTCAAGGCGCACTATCCTGCGGCATTCATGGCGTCCACCCTGTCTTCGGACATGGACAACACCGACAAGGTTCATATCGCTTACATCGATACACTGGCGCAGGGGGTGGGTATCCTGCCTCCTGACATCAATACTTCCGGTTACCGGTTTGCGCCGACCGATGCCAAGACAGTCGCATACGGCCTTGGTGCAATCAAGGGAACGGGCGAGGCGGCGATAGTCAATATTATTAATGCGCGCAAGGAAAGACCATTCCGCGACCTGTTTGATTTCTGCCGCCGCGTTGACAAGCGGGTGGTAAATCGCCGCGCGATTGAGGCGCTGATCCGGGGAGGCGCGTTTGACCCGATTTCGGATCATCGCCACCAGCTTATGGCTTCGCTGGATGCGGCGCTGGGCAGCGCCGAGCAACAGGCGCGGGCGGCCAACCAGAACAGTTTGTTCGGCGACGATGAGAGCGTGTCCATGCCGGTATTGCTGGCCAATGTGGCGCGCTGGTCGGTGCGCGAACAATTGCAGCAGGAAAAGCTCGCACTGGGTTATTACCTCAGCGGTCACCCGTATCAGGAATACGCGGCGGAACTGTCGAATTTTATCAAGCTGAAGCTTACCGATGTGACGCCGCAACTCGTCGGTCAAAGCAGCAACAACAGCGGACATGGAAATGGTCGGCGCAACAACGGAGTGCAGGTTATATTGGCAGGCATCGTGGCCGGCGTGCGTATCCAGCAGACGCGGCGAGGGCGCATGGCCATAGTCACCCTGGACGACGGGAGTGCGCAGGTCGAAATGACCGTGTTCAACGAGGAATACGAACGCAGCCGCCCGTGGATTTGCGACGATGAATTGCTGATTGTGCGGGGCAAGGCCAGTCTGGATGAGTATTCCGGCAACATGCGGGTCAGTGGCGAGGAATTGTTCGATCTCGCTTCGGCTCGTTCAACCTTTGCCAAACGTCTTGAGCTTTCCGTTTCTTCGGTCAGCAGTTCCAACGTTAGGCGACTGAAGGAAATACTGACCCCCTACCGTGACGGGAAATGTCAGGTGGCCGTTTGCTACCGTAATGTTATCGCCACCGCCCAGCTTATGCTGGAAGAAGAGTGGGGAGTGACGCTGCATGATGATTTGATCGGCGAATTAAATAAATTGCTGGGCGCGCAAAACGTGCGCATTGTCTATATGACCTGAGTGCATTCCGTTCTGTATCAATTGGTACATATCTATTGCGATCTGTTCTGTAACTTTCGGGGCGCTACAAATTTGGTAGCTGATCGAAAGGAGAATGAATATGAAGCCAATGCGATTTTTTCTGGACACGCATGACCGGGTAAATCGGACATTTCCAGAAAAGCTTACCCCCGAAGAATTTGAAGTGTTCTTTGCCGGTTACGAAAATGCCTGTTTTCAGGAAGGGGTTATTCCCATCAAGATTCATGTTGGATACAATGAAGGGCGCGCATTTTGCGTGAATATGGCGCCGGATGCGGAATCCGTTAAGCGTGCCCACGACAGAGCGGGTTTGCCTTACGACACCATAACCGAGGTAAAGACGGCTACTCCCGGGGATACATTTTTCAGGCGCCGCCAAGGAACGATATGACCGTCCTGGACGAGCTGGAACGCTTTGAGTCTTTTGGCAAACTCAGCAATCAAGGCAAAACTTTGCTCGCCCGGGGAGCTACCCGTAAAGAGTGCCCCAGATCGGCCATTGCGCTGATCAAGGGGCAGGCCGTGTCCGGGGCCTATGTAGTGCTTTCCGGTAGGCTGCGCGTTTTTACCCACACCCCCAACGGCATTGAAGCAACGCTCTATTTCATTGATCCGGGTGAAACCTGCGTGTTGGCGCTGAACTGTCTTTTCAATGATCTGTTATATCCCGCATGGGTTCAGGCCGAGGAAACAACCGTTATTTCGCTTATTTCGGGTGCGGTGTATCGAACCTTGTTTGAGCGGGAGTCCAGCATACAAAATTTGACCGTGCATGCCCTGTCAACAGTGGTATTCCGTCTGATGTCGGAGCTTGAGCAAATTCATTCCAGTCATCACCGGCAGCGTCTGGCAAATTTCATCCTCACGCATGCCACATCCGGCGGCATTCTGCATATGACCCAACAGCAGCTCGCGAATCACCTGGGCACGACCAGGGAAGTTATCGCACGACTCCTTCAGGTTTTTGTGGCAAACAGAGTGGTGCGCACGCAGCGGGGAGCGCTGGTTATTCTGGATACCTCAGCGCTTCAGCAACTGACTTTGTCCCCTGATTAAGCTCCGTTCGCTTGCCTCGAGTACTGGGTAACTCATGAATTTTCGCAAACCAAACCCCTCCCAACCTCCCCTTGTCAGGGGAGGAGCTGAACGCTTCCCGCCTGACAAGGGGGGCTGAGGGGGGGTAGTGTTACAAGGCACTAGGTTACGGCTACGCCAGCTTTTCCGGTCAAGGTCAGGTGTGGCCTAGCGATAGCGCCATTCCCTGCAGCAAGTATTTAATTTCCCAATGTAACAAATGGTACAGACTGCCTCTGGTGCCAATACATATTATTCCTCCCGCTACATATTGCGTAGCTTTTCTAGGGGAATTAAAGTGAAAATTAATCATCTCGCTTCATTATTAAAACCGTATCTTCTGGTCATCACCTTGATGTTGCCACAGTTCTGTCAGGCCGCTGATAGTGCGCAGCAATCCGCCTCATTGTATTCAAGATTGGGCGGGTATGATGCCGTGACTGCCGTGGTCAGTGATTTATTGCCGCGTCTAATCTCGGATCCGCAGCTGGGCCGGTTTTGGGCAAATCGGGGAGCAGATGGAATGCTTAGGGAAAAGCAGCTGTTGGTCGATTTTATTGTTAATGCAGCCGGCGGGCCGCTACTTTATACGGGGCGCGATATGGTGGTCAGCCACAAAGGGATGAGAATCAGCGAGAGCGACTGGAAGATATTCATGGGGCATGTGCATACCACACTGGATAAATTCAAATTGCCCAAACGGGAATACACCGATGTAATCGGCTTTATTGAAAGTCAAAAACCGTTGATGGTGGAATGACGCCAAGGCATCGGTTGCCGGTTTGGCAACTTTTCCCGGTGTGTTTCGGAACCGTAAGACTGCGACGATAGAAGCGCAAGGAGCCTGCCGGGTTCCTTGCGTTCAATAAATTCAGTAATGGTCTTTCGATTGCTTGGAGGATGGCTAGTTGTTCAATCGGGCACGAACCGCATTATTTTGCGTGGATGCGGTTCGCAAGCTCACCACATCCCGCCACTCACGGATTCAATCTCGGAAGCGATCTGCGCCTCATCCCATCCCAGCGTGGCAGCAACGGAAACAGCGATACGTTGCAAATCGCTTTTCGCCAGCTTGGCCAGAATCAACAGCGGCATGCGGCGGCGCAGCAGATCGTCCAGATGTACGACCATTTCATCGCGGGCGCTCCAGTGCAGGTCGGCGTAAATAAACGGCAAGGAGGGAATGATACGTTCGGCCATCCGGGTGTCGCCAGCAACCATACGGAATATTTCATTGACCCGTTTCCCATGGCGGCGCATCAGCCATTTTGCACTTTCCGCATCAATCCCCAGTTGTTTTGCCTGAGCGTTTGCAGAAAGCAGCCAAGTGGAATAATCCTCGAACGGAGCCCAGGGAAATTTTCTTCCTCTGGTTGGGCACGGTACATCGATGCCGAGTTGTGCGCACACTTTATTTACGATGCGTGCTGCATCTTCCCGCGCCGAAGTCAATTTTCCGCCGACGGAGTAATGCACACCGTTGCCTGCGGTTTTCAATTCCCAGTCGCGGCTGGCGGAAGAGGGGGCGGAATTGCCGTCATTTTTCATCACTCGCACACCGGCGTAGCTGCCGATGATGTCAGCCTCAGACCACGCTGTCTTGAGATAGTGATTGGCCTCGGCGAGCAGATGAGCGACATCGGATTTTTCGACGGCGACATGATTGATATCGCCCTGATAATCCGTATCGGTGGTGCCGATGAGGGTGAGTCCGTACCACGGGATCATGAAGAACACCCGGCCATCGGATTTGGCCGTCAGCAATAATGCCTCTACACCCAGCGCCGCAGGTAACAGCAAATGTATGCCCTTGGTCAGGCGGCACCAGCTTGCGCCTTGCGGCGTTTCGCTAGTCCATGATCCGGTAGCGTTGACGATTTGGCGGGCGAGAATAGTTGCAGTTGCGCCGTCGACTTGATTCAGTACCGTCGCGCCGCATGCCTTGCCATCTGTTTCAATTAAGTTCGCCAGCCTGCAATAATTCACGCACACCGCACCCGCCGTCATCGCGCCGTCTATCAATTCAAGCACCAGCCGCGCATCGTCGGTCTGCGCATCGGCATAGGTGAAACCGCCTTGCAGATTGCCGGGGGCGAGAAACGGAAAGCGCTCGGCAAAAGCCTGCGCGTCGAAGTGACGATGGCTCATCTCCGTTTTCAAGCCGCCCGCCAGAAAATCATACAGGGTCAGCCCGGCCATCAACTGCACCGTGCCGATGCGGCTATCCGCGTACACCGGCACCCCGAAATGCAACGGCCACACCCGATGCGGTGCCGCTTCCAGCAACATCTGCCGTTCGCGCAATGCTTTCCTGACCAGCCTGAAGTCGTAGGTTTCCAGATAGCGCAAACCACCGTGGATCAATTTGCTGGAAGCGGAAGAAGTCGCCCCCGCCCAATCGCCTTGCTCCACAATGGCGACACGCAAACCGCGCATGGCAGCATCGTAAGCCGTCCACGCGCCGTAAATGCCGCCGCCGACGACCAGCAGGTCGAATGGTTTGTTGGCGAGGGATGAGAAGGTGCGGTTCATTTGTGTTTCTGCTATCGACCCGAAGGCGACCTTCAGGGTTGAGGAAAGCGGAAATTAGTTTGGTAATGTCACATAAACTTCTTGCGGCGCTTAAATGCGTTAATGTCCGTGCGAGTTAAATCGAACCATTCTCCATTTTTCCGTTTGTCCGCAAATCTCTTGTGCCAATACGCTTCAATACCACTTGGATCATCAGTCCCGATGTGATGAATCACCTCGACATCTTCTGGCATTTGTGTTCGGATTTCTTTATGTCGTCGCCCAACGGCATCAGTTCGACCGATTTTGTAATAGCGACCTGACTTCATCAGATAAACAAATCCATCAGACTCTGCTTGCTCAGTTTGCGTATCTGCCGAGATAAATTCATCCTCGCCGACATGCCCAGAACATAACTCGATAACATCTTCTAAACCGCCACGCTCAAGACAGTAGCTCACAACGGCAGCGGCAAGTTTTTTCTTACTGCCAAACTTCTCACGTATTGCTTTTGAACTTACGAAGGTTGCATCTTGTATCTTCTTAAGCCTCATTTCACCATCAGTAGGAAAATGAGTTAGCTCTCTAATAAGGTCAATCAACTTCTCGATTACGTTATCTTTGCTTATTGCCGTGACATACTGACTTGGGGTGAGTCCTGCCTCCTTTACGGCATCTCCAAAACGGAGCCAATAATGCGGAAACCAGTCGCTTCTCTTAATGCCTGTTTCATTTTTAAGCCTCGCTTCACCAAGCGCTTTCCCATTGTTGAGCTTGGCTGTCCGCTTGATTTCCTCGATGATTTCTTGCTTATCCATAATGTTCAGTTCAGATATTCAATGTTTGCCAATGCAATATGATAGTAGTTGTTAAGCTCAATCGGGGTAATTCGTGACCGTCCGCAATTGGCACAGAGTGTTCATTCTCCATCGCGAACTGACTGCTGTAAACCGGTCACTGGCAATAAAATAATTGAGCCGACGTAAAGCCAGCATTGCGCCGCTTGGGACTTTACATTCGGTGCAATGCGCTTCGCTTATTGCACCCTACAACAGCCGGATATTCTACACGTCTACCGTCAGCCTCTGGCACTTGACTATTTGATCAGGATGATGCCGCTCTGATGACTAGATTCACACCAACTCTTTTATCAGATCAGGGTGCTTATCCAGCCAGCGTAGCCCGGATGAAATGCAATGGAATCCGGGATTCAATGCCAGCGTAGGGCGCAATAACCAACGGGCATTGCGCCGCATAGGGCTTTACATTCGGTGCAATGCGCTTCGCTTATTGCACCCTACAACAGCCGGATATTCTACACGTCTACCGTCAGCCTCTGGCACTTGACTATTTGATCAGGATGATGCCGCTCTGATGGCTAGATTCACACCAACTCTTTTATCAGATCAGGGTGCTTATCCAGCAGCTTGAATAAATTGATGACTGCTGCCACCGGCTTGGCTTGTCCGCGCTCATAGCGAGAAAAAGCATTTTTGCCCCCTCCAGCCAGTTTGGCGGCTTGAGCCTGGGTGAGCTTTAAGCGCTTGCGAATTTCCACCAGCTCGCTTGCCGCTTGCCTGTCCACCTGATCACGAAACTCCATCCATGCCGCTTCTTCTGAAGCGCTGTAAACTAAAATCGCTTCGTCGCATTTGTCGCAAAACGGCCCATGCAATTTAGCTCGGTACGGATGCCCTTTATAGTCTTGTGTCACGACCTTGCTGCCATCATGCAGTACACCCGCCGCACATACCGGGCATGCCTGCCCGTCCCATTTACTTTTTTTCATTTCATCGCTCCTTAAATGAAATCACAAAATATTCACCCGCCTGTTGGAACTTGATATAAAGCGCAGTTTCCTGCGATTCGGAGTGATGCTTTAAGCAGGTAATGCGGCTTGTATTTTTCCATGCGCCCACTATTCCCCTGATAGGGGAGTTTGTCAAAGTGCCGAATATGTTGCCGGATCGATTGATAAATATCTCGGGGGAGGGGGGGTAGCGTGTCAGGTGCGTTTTGATCGCGTTGGTGCGAATGCGGTAGTTAGGCTTGGACAGGGGGCGATTCAGATTCCATGCGCGCGACAGGCGATTGCTCTCATCTCCCTTGAGGCGCTGAAATTGCCCGCCTCATTTGCAAAGCTTTCTGCGGTATGTCGCTGATGAGAATATCCACTCCCAATTCGAGCGCTTTGCCAATTTCTTCATCTGTATTGCAGGTGTAGACGGCGATGCATTTATAGTTCCTGCGCAGCAACTTCACCATGGCGTGATCCAGGTTGGCGATAGGCAGACACAAGCCGTGCAGGAAAGGATGGTCTGTGAGCGCGCGAGCGGCGTCTGCCAGTGTCTGCTCTTCTTCAAGGTTGTAAACCAGAGGAAAACCCGGTTTGTAGCGGTTTGCGTAGATCAGGCTGTCGAGATTGAACGAAGAGGCGACAAGGGTACCGCCTTCGCTGGAACCTAGCATGTCCAGCGTTTGCCGGACTTTGATTTCATGGCGTTCGGGTAATTCCCACTCCCGGTTTTTAATTTCGATCAGCAAGCGGCATCGGTTCCGGTAACTCGGGATAAATTCTTTCAGGCTCAGAATACTTTCATGCGGGGCATTCGGGTCAAAATGCGCGGCAAAGTTTATGGTCTGCAACCGGGTATAGTCGAAATCATCTATGTGTTTGTCGGGGAATCCGACTTTGTTGAGCCAGCGGTCATGCCACAGTACCGCAACTTCGTCGAGTGTAAGTTGCACGTCTGTCTCGATGCCGTCAATCGGATAAGCCAGCGCTTTTTCGAAAGCGGTACGGGTATTTTCCGCAGCTTCCTTATTTGCGCCACGGTGCGCGAATATAAGGGTTGGGTTCATGGGAGAGGCGTTACTTGAATTCCCGCCTCAGCGTAAGCGAAATATCGGCCTGATCATATTGATCGAGAACAATATTGGATTGATTCCGTATCAGGCTAATTTGCGGACGCAATACCCAGACAGGTGTGCAGCGATAATTCAGGCCGGTGGACAGATCGGCCTGATGGTCTTCGCGCACAATTAAGAACGTACTGTTTGATTTGTCATATTGGCCCCATTGTGCGCCGGCTGAAGCGTACCACTCCAGCTTATCATTGACAGCCGCTTGGGCGGACAAGCGCAGTCCCTGAATTTTTTTGCCGCCATCAATGCGTGTATTGGTATCGCGCTCATTGCCTCCGAACAGGCTACCGGAAACCAAAGTACGTCCATCTGCGGAAGCGTGAATCCAGCCCAAACCCGCGATTGTCTGGTAGAAGTCGTTCGAGGATAACAGCGGGTCAGGATACCGGTAAGCTATTTGCTGCCCAAAAAACAGGGTCTGGTTGGTTGCATTGACGGTGTGCTTCCACTCCAGATTTAATCCCTTGGATTTGCGGTTAACAGTGCCCCCCTGGTCAAACTGTCCGGCAACCAAACCGCCTCTGATTTGCTCCGCATTTTTTGCGTAGCCCAGACCTGCTCTGACATCGAGAGAATCGAAGTCAAAATCTTTGTATTTCAGGCCGCTGCGGATGCGGGCATCGACACCGGTATATATAGACAAGTTGTTTGAAACCGGATGAACAGCCTCGCCCCCCGCAGCCAAACCGAAATAGTTGTCTGCGGATTTGACACTGGACGGATTCAATATGAACTGGGTATTCAGCAGTATCGGTACGGTGATTTGGTTGTCACTGGTGGAGTTGTTAACGTTATTGTTATGGCCGGTGTTCGCTTCGAAATATCCGCTGAACTGGTTTTTTGTTTTTGAACCCGCAGAATTCATCCCGTCAAGATATTTTCTGATTGTGGAGAGTGCGGCCGGAGGGGGATTCAATTCTTGCGCGCGCTTGAAATCGCCACGAGCGCGTTCAGTGTCGCCCAGAAGAATATAGGCGCGCCCCAGATCAACCCATGCTGCTGCATACAATGGATCTACCGCCAAGACGCGTTCAAGAATAATGCTGGCTTTGTCCGGATGTCCGCTGTTAAGAGCGGACAGCCCCAGCAAGTAATCAAATTCAGGATTTCCCGCTTGTTCAAGCTCGTAGGGTTCAAGCAGGGAATAGGCGTCTGCCGGCTTGCCTTCGGCAATCCAATGGCGGGCCTGCTCAATATCCAAACCGCCGGCAGCGGTTTGAAATGAAATCATTCCAAGGGTTGCCGACAGGAGAATGCAGAAGTAGTATTTTTCGAGTTTGATGATGGGCTTTTCTAATAATTTATCGGGATATGACCACGGCTCCGGCAACAGCGGCTCCTTTGTTTGTACTCATTACATAGGAGGATATTAGCCCACTGGCGTTCGATCCGATCAGCAAACCCGCAGCATTCCCGCTTGGAGTTCCCGGACAACTGCAGGTTACGGCAAGGGGCACGCCGTTTGCAAAGGCGGAAAGTGGTACCTGTCCGTTTAGGGTGCCAGTCCAATTTCGGCTATTCCCATCCGTTACTGCCAGATTATAGCTGCTCACAGAGGGAGTCCCCCCAAAGTTGATGCCGACATTCAGAGTAACGGTTCCGCCGGTAACACCCGATTCGGTAACGGTCGTAGAGCCGACCATGTTCGTGTAGGGGGCATTGCCGCTCAGTGTGCCGATAGTCGACTGGGGAGTAACGCCTGCCATGACATAGGCAAAAGGATGGTAGTTGACGGTAATGGGTTTACCGAAAGGGTCGAACGAGGTCCCGTCCGAATAGAGCCCCCATGTTACGCTCGCACCATCAACTGTCGCAGTTCCTGAAACGTTTGGCCCGGATTCGTTGGAGATGAAATTAAAACCGGTGGTTTTATTGGAATAATAGCCCGGCACATCGTCCTCTGTGAGCAGGGTTTCTCCTGAATTTCCAACTTGTGCACTGCCAACGGCAAGCAAGCCGTTCGTCAAATGTGCTCCCACAACGCCGCTTCCTGATGAAGCGGGGGATGCATCCGTCTCCAGAGTGTTGAGATCAAGAGTCGTGTTGGCTAGCTGATTTGGCTGCGTTACCTTATTTTGCTGGGTGTTTTGCGTTGGATCACTCAAATTCTGGCCGATGTTTGATGTCGGGCCCGAATTTATCGCACCCCTAGTATTCTGATCCGCCCCCGATGTTGAATTATTCTGGCTTTGTCCGGAGCCTGGAGGTGAGCTGTTAGAGCTCTGTCCTGTGTTTGCGGGCGAGCCGCCGGAGTTCTGATCAGAACTATTAGAATTCTGACCGGAGTTGGCGGCCGGGCTTGCATTGCCAGTACCCTTGGGATTCTGCCCCGAATCAGAAGAGGTGACATTCGAGCCTTGATCATTGGCGGTGCCGGAACCCGAGCCGGTGGAGCTTTTCGAATTCTGTCCGGAGCCCGACGTCGACCCGGTTGCGCTGTCGCCATGATGTTCGCCGCCGGAACCGACTTTGGGATCGCCAAATATCGGCAAAGGGGTACCAATGATAGCCGGACTTGCGCCGCTTAGCCCCGCATAGCCGGTTTGATTGGGCTGGATCCGCAATTTACCCTGTTGGCTATGCAGTATCGTTGCCCCGGAAATGACATGATTGTAGGTGCCGGGCTCGACACCCGCAATTTGTCCCTGTTGATCTGCGGGCACAAATACGGTTTCGTGGTCGGTGCCGAGTATTCCAACCTCGGCATTGGGGGTGTGTATGCTGTAATTTTCTTTATGGAGATGGCCAATTTCGCCCGTGACTGCGCGGAATCCGCCTCTCAATAGTGCCAGCGCGAGGCGTTCGTTGCCGTCTTGAACGCCGCTATAAACGAAATTCTCGATGGACAGTTGACTGTCCGGACGGAGCACAATCGTTCCGCCGTCTTCCATGCGCAACTGCAACGTCGCCCCTTTTGCGGAGCTCAGCGTGTCACCAACCCGCACAGAATCCCCCTTGGCCAGAGAGCGAACCTGCCCGCTATTTTGTGCTTCTACCTGCCCGACGATGAACAGTACTTTACCGGCCAGAATCGCTTTGACAGATTCGTCCTTGGGTTGCGCGCCGGTGCCCCCGATACCCCCGTTCATGGGCATTCCGGTTCCGCCAATCCCACCGTTCATGGGGGTTCCGGTCCCGCCGATTCCCTTGTTGTTGGCTGCCGATCCGGTGCCGCCGATGCCGCCCTCTTTCATCGGGTCGTTTGCGGCGAACGTATTGCCCGTCATCAGCCCGCACAGCAAGATTGCCGCGATAATGAAAAATCTATTCTGCATGTGTCTCTTCGCCACGGTCGATTTCGCTGAAGTTATATAAGCCGAAATTGGTTCGGTAATTCGCATCCTCTTTACCCGCGTCCCGTTTCTGCAATTCTATAGCAAAGCGATTGACGGTGTGCAGTGCCCGCATGCCGGCTGAGCGTGCGACGCGCTCATATTCTTTGATAGACTCGGCGGTCAAATCATTGTAGTAGACACAGCGTTCAAGGAATGGGGCTCCAACGCCCTCAAGATTATGCACGGTTGCGGCAAGATGGTCGTGAATATTCTGGCCGAAATAGAACGACTTTTCTTCCAGCCCTTGCGGGGACGCAAACGTATCGGCGGCAAGATGTACATTGTCGTGCTCGTCCAGAGTGGCAATACCTTGCCGCAACCATTCGTCCAGCACAACCCGGGCGCGAAAATCTTTGCTTACCGAGCGCACCAGGGCTTCAAACGACTGTTCACCGCCCTTGCTGGACAAGCGGGGCAGCGGCAGCGGCAATCCTTCGGTGTCTAAATATTCAGCGCGTCCGCTCCAGATTGCCAATAGTTGCGCACTCATGGAGGCTTGCAGGGGGAGACTGCTTGTTTCCAGTGATTCGCTGCGCAGACGTTTGACGTCACGGCGGTGAACGCCTGTTAGCAGACTGATACGGCTATCGGTCTGGGCTTTGCTGTCCAGTCTGAATTCTTCTTCGGCTACTTGGATGTAAGTGGCTTTAGCCAAATCGCAAAATGTCTGATATCTGATTCCATGCGCAAGCAACAGCCGGATTAATGGCCGCAGAATGCGGCGCAATGCCGCAACGAGCGGAACAGGTAGCTCCCCCGAATACTGACTCAGTTCATTCATTTTGTATGTTCCCCATGCGAAATCAATTTCTTATTATGCTGAGATCATACCATAAAAATTACTTGACGTGTGCAAAAGTAACACGTATCATTTTAATTGTGTGTGAATATTACACACGCATTAAATAAGTACCCGACCAAGGAAAGAATCATGAAATTTTCAACTATAGTCTCTGTTGTATTTGTGAGCCAGATTGCTGCTATTACGGCATTCTTTTTTATTTCATCCGTCAGTTGTGCTGTCCATTCGGTTTCGAAAGCGAATCACCGCAACACAGTTGCAGTCCGCTATACAAAGTATATTTGAATTTATTTATTATCCTTAACCAATTCAAACGTGGGGTACATCATGAATGAAATGATATCCAAATACATAGAAAACCCGGTGGATGACAAGCTGAATGAGCGGTTGCAAAAAGACGGAACATTCTATATTGCATTTGCAATGATTGGAGTACTGGCATTGACGATGGTCACCTGGGTGTGCCTGAATTTGCTGATGACCGTGTGATGAAACTGCCATAATAAAATCGAGATACGCAAGGAAATCAGAACCATTCAAGCCCAAGACTATAGAATTTACGACGGTTCAGGAAAGGAAATAAGCAACAGGCATCCCATATTAATTCAGTCCAAGCGAAATCCGCATAAAAAATTGCACGACATTAAGTAGGCAATCAGATAACATTGAGGAACGGATTCTTAATAAGAACTTACTTCAAATTAACTGTGCGGACAGTTTATAGCGATTTTGGACATGCGAGAAATATTGGAAGGGGAAGTCAGCAAGCCAGCAGTTCAGGCGCAGGAATTTTCAAGCGAACAGATTGTTAATCTGTCACGTCTATACGAGCGTATTCTGATAGTTTTGCTAATGTTGATCCCGACGCTTGCCGGGTTCTATATTAATTTCTTCCAAGATTCGTTCTTACTTTATGTTGATCATAGTTTTCACGAGGTGGCTATCGGGATTGCCGTATTGCAGAGCAGCTTTATAAGCTATGTGACTTGGCGTTGTTACTCATCCTCCGGAGAGCCGCTGTTGCGCTGGATGACTTTGTCCTTTGTCGGCTTTACGCTTATATATAGCCTGCATGGAATTCTTACCCCGCTAAGCAATGAACATATCGGGCTATTCCTTCTGTACGGGCCCGCCTCACGTCTGGCAATGGCAGCCTGTTTGCTGGCCGGCTTGTTGACCTACGGTAGCCCGTACCACCCTCTCCCAGAACGAAGCCAATCAAAATTCTGGTTGGGCGGGGTTGCGAGCTTTCTGGGTGTCGATGTTTTAGTCGCCTGGATTGCGTTAGCTCAGCCCGTACCGATCCAAACGGTTCGACTGGCACTGGAAGGTACGGCACTGGCACTCATTCTGGCAGGAGTCGGCTACATCCTATTCCGGCGTATCCAGTCGTGGATGATGATGGTCTACATGATTTCACTGGCTTATCTGGCGCAAAGTTCGTTGCTATTTATTCTGGCGAAACCGTGGAATCATCTGTGGTGGCTGGCACACTTGATTTCTGCGGCCGGTTTCACGGTGCTTAGTTACGGGGTGATTCGTGCATTCCACACAACGCGCGCATTGTCACTAGTATTCAGCCAGGAAGAGGTGATGAAACAGCTGGCTGCTGCCAAGGTCGCGTCGGAACGGAATGCACAACATTTTAAAAATATCCTCGATAATCTGAACAGCTATGTTGCACTTCTCGATGTCAATGGCGTGATTCAGGAAATTAACAAGGCCGCGCTTGATATTTCCGGATATAAAAGGGAAGACATCGTCGGCCAATACTTCTATGAAGCGCCTTGGTGGTCGTACGATATGAATGTTCAATCCCAAATAATCGCGTCCGTAGAGGCGGCCATGCAAGGACGGAAGCAACGCTATGACCTTGTGATAAAAGTTAAAGATATTCCTGTAACCATAGATTTTCAGATTTCGCCGATTCGGAATGAGCAAGGCAGGATCGTTAGCCTGCTACCAAGCGGGATGGATATTACCGAACGGAAAAAGGCAGAGGAGGCGCTCCGAATTGCGGCGGTGGCATTTGAAACAAATGATGCCATTATGATTACGGATGTAAATGCCAGCATCATGCGGGTCAATCGTGCATTCGAGAAGTTGACCGGCTATAGTGCGGAAGAGGTGATAGGAAAAAATCCCCGCATTTTGAAATCAGGGCGGCATGGCCGGGATTTTTATGAAAATATGTGGGAGTCTTTAACTCGCGAGGGGGTTTGGACGGGGGAAATATGGGACAGAGACAAGAACGGAAATCTTTACCCCAAGCAATCGACTATAACCGCAGTCAAAGATGATCTGGGGAATGTAACGCAATATGTGTCGATTTTTACCGATATTACGGCCCGCAAAAAAGCGGAGGAACAAGCCCACAATCTGGCTTTCTACGACGTACTGACCGGTCTGCCGAACCGGAGACTATTGCTCGACAAGCTTCGACTTGCACTTTCCGTTTCGGGCAGAAGCAAACTATTTGGCGGGCTGATGTTCCTTGATCTGGATCGTTTCAAAACACTGAACGATACTATGGGGCACGATTTCGGGGATATGTTGCTGGTGGAAGTGGCCAACCGCTTGAAACTTTGCGTGCGGGAAGTGGATACGGTGGCGCGTCTGGGCGGGGATGAATTTGTCGTCCTGATCGAGAATATCAGCGCCGAAGGGGAAATGGCTTCACAGCATGTAGCTCAAGTCGCAGAGAAAATCCGCGCTGCCCTGAGTTCCCCTTATTTGCTGAAAGGCAATTCTTACCATAGTTCGCCCAGCATCGGTGTGTCACTGTTTAATTCCACTAATGATTCAGTCGATGATCTGATCAAACATGCCGATTTGGCCATGTATCAGGCCAAAGATGCAGGCAGAAATATTGTGCGTTTTTTTGATACCAATATGCAAAAGTCTGTGGAGGCGCGTGCCGAAATGGAATCTGACTTGCGCCGTGCTATTTCTGCGCGAGAATTCCGGCTGTTTTACCAGATCCAGCTGGATAGCGACGATCACCCGATCGGAGTCGAGGCATTGATACGATGGCAACATTCAAAACGCGGACTGGTGTCACCCGCGCAATTTATACCTGTGGCGGAAGAGAGTTCGCTGATCCTCGAAATTGGAAGTTGGGTGCTGGATACGGCTTGCCAGCAGATTGCTTTGTGGAGTCTCGATGAGAAAATGCGGAATCTGGTTCTGGCAATAAATATCAGTGCGCAACAGTTTAAACAGGTGGATTTTGTTGATCAGGTGGCAGTCATGATCCGGAAATACGGAATTGATTCCTCGCGCTTAAAGCTTGAATTGACGGAAAGCATCGCGTTGGATGATATAGATTCGGTCGTGGCTAAAATGCTGGTGCTCAAGCATCAGCGGGGGGTGACTCTGTCGCTGGACGATTTCGGAACCGGATATTCCTCGTTGTCCTATTTAAAGCGTTTGCCTCTGGATCAAATCAAGATTGACCAAAGCTTTGTGCGCGATATTCCCACAGATCCAAGCGATGCAGTGATGGCAAAAACCATCATCGACATGGCAAAGAACTTCGGCTTAAACGTGATTGCAGAAGGTGTTGAGACGGAGGCTCAAATGGCCTTTCTTAAAGAGAATGGCTGCATGGCATTTCAGGGGTACTTGTTTAGCAAGCCGGTGCCGATAGAGGAATTCGAAGCATTGATGGGCAATCGCGGCAAAGGGTAGAGCATTATTGTCAAGGACTCCTTAACCGGGCCGTAGCCTATGGGCTACGCCCCGGGATTTGACGCCAGCCTGACAAGAGTACACCCGGATGAAAACCGCTCTACCATCCTGACGGAATCCCTTCCGTCAAGGCTATGAGGATCATTAACTTAACATTTTTCCCCTATGAATGAACGTGAGGGTGACGATATCCTGATCAGAGCGATGCCGATGGTGTTTGTTCTGCTCTGGAGTACCGGCTTCATCGTGGCGCGTTATGGTATGCCACTTGCGCCTCCCATGACGTTCCTGACATTACGCTACATCTTTTCTATTCTTTGTTTGCTTGTTTGGATTAATTTTGCCGGTGTCTCTTGGCCAAGGGCGCGCATACAGTGGTTGCATCTGTCGGTTACAGGTGTGCTCATGCACGGTGGCTATCTTGGAGGAGTATGGGCTGCGGTAAAGTCTGGCATGGGCTCGGGATTGATAGCGCTGATCGTGGGTTTGCAGCCAGTATTTACAGCTATTTGGCTGTCTTCCACAGGTGGTCATGTCTCGCGACGGCAATGGAGCGGACTCGTATTGGGTTTTGCGGGGCTGGCGATGGTGGTGGCGCAAAAATTCGGTGCGGGTGGCGAGGCAACGGTATTTAACCTTTCGCTGGCAGTCTTCGCGCTTCTATGTATTACCACCGGCACCCTGTACCAAAAGCGGTTTGTGACGTCTTGTGATGTGCGAAGCGCCAATACGGTGCAGCTTCTGGCTGCCCTGATTGTCACGCTACCGCTGTCTTTGCTTGAAGCCGAACCCATACGATGGAATGCCGAATTTGCCGGTGCGTTGGCCTGGTCGGTGCTGGTTTTGACCATGGGCGCAAGTTCGCTTTTATATATGTTGATCCATCGTGGTGCCGCAACTGCCGTGACCAGTCTCTTGTACCTGGTTCCCCCCACCACTGCATTGATGGCATGGGTACTATTTTCCGAGCCAGTCACACTAACAACCCTGGTGGGCACTGCACTCACAGCGTTGGGAGTAAGCCTGGTTGTCAAGGCAAAGAAATAAAACAAGGTGATAGAGAAATGCTGATTGTGGCTGCCATTGGAATTGCATGGATTCAAAAAAGGGGGCTGCTTCAATACACCTTTAGCTTCAGCTGGAAAGAAATTGCGCCGTACAATCTGTCCTGATAGCTGGGGACAAACAGTACATTTGCTCCCACGTTTTTATATTCATAACTGGCTGTTGGGATAACGGCAAAAAACCAGCCCCCGTTTACCATCTTGGGGTACCCATCCATTGCCCCGACCACTGCACCCAAACGCACCGGCCCAAGCCCGACCGGTTGCCAGTACCATCCGGCATAATGGGAGTTCTTTCTATCGCTGTTATTAAACAGCCCAAGTGTAAGTGAGCCTACTGTCGAAAGGCGGTATTCGCCTCCCAAGCCGAAGTCGCTATTGTTGAGTCCCTTTTCTTTCTGGAAATGATATGAGTAAAAGCCCGGGTTAATCCATAGTTCGCTAATAGGCTTGGACTCAACAAGGGAGAATATTTCCGCATTAGTCGGGCATGAAATAGCAGCCAGACAAAAAATTAAAGGAAATTTGAGCAATGCGATTGAAGGAATTTGCATGACACTTCCCGGAAAGTTGAATGGCGCACGAACGGTGGCTTGATCATTTAGATTAAACGCAATATACCCAAAATCGCAAAATTAGTGTGGAAGTATTTGGGTGAATGTGCGCTAGCATACGGAACTGACAGAAGTTAACCGGATAATTCTCCACTGGCGGGAAGGTTGGCAGCATAGTGGCAATGCAATGGATACGGGAAGCGATATATGAAACAAACAAGCGGTCGTAATTATGCCCTTACTGCATAACCCAAATCAAAACCATCTTCTGGCTGGTTTGACGGGCGAAATTATCGATCGCTTAAGCCCGCATTTGGAACTGATTCCGATGCCGCTGGGTCAAGTTCTCTATGAGTCCGGCGGGCAACTGCAACATGTCTATTTTCCGACAACTTCTATCTTGTCCCTGCATTACATCATGGAAAACGGTGCTTCGGCAGAGATCGCCGGCGTAGGCAATGAAGGCGTTCTGGGTATTTCACTATTCATGGGGGGGAATACCACCCCCAGCCGGGCGACTGTACAGACCGGAGGGCACGGCTACCGGCTGAACGGGAAAGTGATGATGGAGGAATTCAACCGCGCGGGTCCCATGATGAGGTTGATGTTGCGCTACACGCAGGCGTTAATGACGCATATGTCCCAAACAGCGGTGTGCAACCGTCATCATTCCGTGGAGCAGCAAATGTGCCGCTGGCTGCTATTGACCTTGGACCGGTTGCCTTCGAGTGAATTCATCATGACCCAGGAATTGATCGCGAGCATGATCGGTGTTCGGCGCGAAAGTATTACCGAAACTGCGGCATACTTGCAGCGGGAGGGCTTGATCAAATACCGCCGCGGTCATATTACCGTGCTGGATCGTGCCGGGCTGGAGGCTCACGTGTGTGAGTGCTATGCCGTGGTGAGGAAAGAATTTAGCCGTTTGCTGCGGGACGCAGGGGCAGCCAGAAAACTGTAGGGAGTGACTTACCCTGCTTAGTCCTCGGATCTTTTACGATTTGCGGGAAGACAGTGGGATTACGCAACACCAAGAAAGCGGGCAAATATAATGATTAGCAAACAGGAAATTCTTAACGCCAGTATCCTGATCGTGGACGATCAGGAAGCCAATGTAATTTTATTGGAGCAAATGCTGCGTGAAGTGGGGTATACGTGCATTTCGTTTACGATGGACCCGTATGCGGTGTGCGAACTGTATCGAAAGAAGCGCTATGACCTGATTCTGCTTGATTTGCAGATGCCCGGTATGGATGGATTTCAGGTGATGGAGGGGTTGAAGGAAATAGATTCCGATGGCTATCTTCCCGTGCTTGTGATTACGGCCCAACCCGGCCACAAATTGCGGGCGCTTGCAGCCGGGGCAAAGGATTTTGTCGCGAAGCCATTTGATCTGGTTGAAGTGCAGACCCGTATCCACAATATGCTGGAAGTGCGGTTGCTGTACAAAAGACTCGAAAATTACAACAAGGAGCTGGAGCAGACGGTGCTGGAGCGCACTGCGGAGCTGCGAGTAAGCGAAGCCCGATATCACCGCCTAACCGAGCTATCGTCCGACTGGTATTGGGAACAGGACGAGAATGGATATTTCACCAAAATTTTCGGACCCGTGCTGGAAATGCTGGGTATAAAAATTGATGATGCATTGGGCAGTATCCGGGATGATCAGGGGGCGCGCTGGAATGAGGCGGAGCGGGAAATTCTGGAGGCGAAACTGGTCGGGAGGCGGCCGTTTCTTGACTTTGTCTTTACCCGAACCAATCCCGACGGTGAGCTGCAATATTTAATGGTAAGCGGTGAGCCGATGTACGATTCGTCAGGCCGCTTTACCGGATATCGGGGGATCGGAAAAGATGTGACTGAAACGATCCGCAAATTACCCGATTGACCGCAATAACCGGCGAATCGAAATTCGCCTGGTTTGTGCGCACATTGATTTGCGGAAAGTGGCGGTCAGGGCGGAAAGTTATCAATTTTCCGCCAATCCGCATCAACAGCACGCTTATGTTTTACAGGCATAATGATGGCAGTTTGACGTAGAATACGGCAATTGTCTCCATGAGAAATCACCATGCCCGTTACTACGCTTTCTCCAACCTACGTTGATCCGTCATTTTTTTCCGATACCGTAAAAACACAAGGCTACGCGGTATTGGGGCCGGCGAGTGTAGTTGCATTTGTTGGAAGTCCGCTATCAGAATTGGAGGCGTTGCGTGCGGATTGGGAAGACCTCCCTCTCGACAACTTTCTCAGGGACGGGGGGCGCTATCGGCGACGTCGCCATTCCAGTTTCGTGATTGATCATGAAACTGTCACGCTGGTTCCCCACCGCGCACATTACCAGCCGTTGGAATACAACGCGTTGCATGGCGGAATGCTTCGTCTCTTCGAGCCGGTTTCACCCGATACCGCAGCCAAGCCTGTATGGTCAAAATTGTTGCGCGCCATTGCGCGTGCTTGCTCTGAAATAAAAGGGAATCGCCCCTGGTTTGTGGAGGCGCATCAGTTTCGCATCGACACGCTTAATGGTATCGGGCGTCCGACGCCGGAGGGGGCTCATCGTGACGGGGTTGATTTCGTTGCTATTCTGCTGGTGGCACGGGAGAACGTTAGCGGCGGGGAAAGCCGCATCTTTGAAGCCGACGGGCCGCATGGCCAGCGCTTTACGTTGAGTGAGCCATGGACTTTAATTCTGCTGGATGACCAGCGTGTCATTCATGAATCCACACCCATTCAGCCCACAGCCGAAGGCGGCCATCGCGATACGCTGGTGCTGACGTTCCGGACAGGCGGTTTTTTGGATCCGCTCGCTTAGCTGCGGCCGTTGAGGTTATTCAATGAAGATCGGTGTCCCGAAAGAAATAAAAACGAATGAGAACCGCGTCGCATTGATTCCATCCGGCGCGCATGCATTAGTTGCCGAGGGGCATTCCGTTTGGGTTGAAAGCGGTGCGGGCCTCGGGAGCGGCTTTGGCGATGAACAGTATTTAAATGCAGGCGCGCACATTGTTTCCGATGCGGAGGCCGTGTGGGCCGCAGCGGAATTAATCGTCAAAGTCAAGGAGCCGATCCGGGCAGAATGGCATTGCCTCCGTCCCGGGCAAACCCTCTTCACCTATTTTCATTTTGCGGCCGACCGCGAATTGACCCAGGCTCACCTTGCCTCCGGCGCTACCTGTATCGCCTACGAGACAGTGGCTGAGCCGACAGGCGAACTTCCCCTGCTGACGCCGATGTCGGAAGTGGCGGGCCGTATGGCCGTACATGAAGGCGCAAAATATCTGGAGAAAATATACGGCGGATCCGGCATTCTTCTCGGGGGGGTTCCGGGTGTGCTGCCTGCACGGGTGCTTGTTCTTGGCGGTGGTGTTGTGGGCAGCAATGCCGCACGTATGGCTGCGGGACTCGGTGCGCGTGTCACCATTCTGGATGTATCGCTGAATCGTCTAAGATATCTTGACGAGGTGATGCCGGCCAATGTGCAGACCCTGTTTTCCAATCGGCATAATCTGCTGGAACAGATTGCCGGTGCCGACCTTGTTATTGGGGGGGTGCTTATTCCGGGCGCAACAGCACCCAAGCTGATTCGTCATGAAGACTTGAAAATAATGCGGGACGGTTCCGTTATTGTTGATGTCGCGGTAGATCAGGGAGGGTGTGTCGAAACCACCCGTCCCACCACGCACCAGGATCCGGTGTATACAGTCGAAGGTGTGGTTCACTATGCGGTCGCAAACATGCCGGGCGGCGTTCCGCGCACTTCAACCCTCGCCCTCACCAACGCGACATTTCCCTATATTTTGCAGCTTGCCAACAAGGGCTGGAAACAGGCATTACGCGACAGTAATTCTTTGCGCCACGGGCTCAATATCGCCGAAGGCAGGATTACTTATCGTGCGGTTGCCGATGCATTTGATTTGGCGTGTTCTCCGGCCGGGAGTTTGCTTTAGTAGTTTAGGCCGCAGGGTAGCGCTATCATCGCAATTTGCTTCAGCGGCCCTGTTCTACATCGGGTGCAGTTGTAATTTCCAAAAAAAGGGCACCCGTTTGGGGTGCCCGAATGAGAGAGAGAATATGAAAGCGATTGCTTTCATGGTTGCATCTTAAAATGGGATTGATGGATTGCAAACCAATAAATTCTGGATTGAATAGCAGTAATTCGCATATCAAACTTGTGGCTATCAATTGACAGGAAATACACTAGGCAATCTTGCCTGTAGGCACGAAAAATTCCCGTTGAAGTATTAACTCGGAGCGAATTTTTGCACGGGATATTGTGCAGATTTATATTCATATTCCTACTAACGATTGCAGAATTAATTGGTTCGCAATTACCCCGGATGATCCTATGATTCAATTGTGAAGGCTCAAACTTTCATGATTGATCTCTCCTCCATTTGGGCATCCATCCCCTTGGATGCCCCCTTTTTTGGAGTTGAGATTTCGTCTTGATAAATGCAAAAACAGTTTTTGCATTTTGAATTTTCTAAACTAATTTCAAGATAAGGATAGATATCCATGTTACGAATTCGCTTGCTGGTTTCTCTGGTTGTTATAATGTTTGGAGGTTCCCCGGCTTTTGCTACCAATGGTGACACCATGATATCTGTTGGCTCACAAAACACAGCATTGGGCGGGACGGGTGTAGCCCACTTTGTGGGTGCGGAAGGCACTTTTGCAAATCCGGCCATATTGGGCAAATCAACGGGGAAGGAAGTTACAGGCGGTTTAGTGCTGTTTAAACCCGATGTCACTAATACCGGTTTCACTGTCACAACTCCCGCGAACAGCACAGCGAATACGAACTACATCCCTGATGTTTCATTCTCTGACAGAATCAGCGACACTTTGACATATGGTGTTGCTATAGCAGGCATTGCCGGAATGGGCGTTAATTATACCGATGCCTCACCTGCTTATGTTAAAGCTAAAACTACTCTGAGCATTCTCAAGGTGGTTCCTACTATTGCCTACAACAAAGACGATTACGGATTGGGTTTCTCACCCGTGTTGCAGTACGGCTCATTGGCCATTTCCTATGATACGACAGGCAACCCGGGCGGTGGGCCACGCAACCCAAATCATGATGCGGATAAAGATACTAAGTTTGGCTATACATTGGGTGGATACTACAACATCAACCCTGCATTGACTGTTGCTGCCGCCTATAATTCAGCGATAAAAATGTCCTATGGTCAGCAACTGTCTCTGGCAGGTAAGGGCTTTGGCCAAACATTTGCTGACAAGCTGGACCAGCCGACTGAAATTAAAGCAGGGTTCGCTTATACAATAGCCAACAACTACACAGTGACAGCGGATTACCGCTCAATCGAGTGGGCCCGTGCTGACGGTTACAAACAATTTGGATGGAACAATCAGACGGTGATTTCTGTGGGTGGAAAATATGCGGCAGAAGGATATTGGGTTGGCCTGGGCTACAACAGTTCCGATAACCCGATTCAAAATCTTCAGGATGGTACGTTAACACCTTCAGGCAATAATGCCGGGATTGTAAACATGTTTAACAGCCTGATGTTCCCCGCCATCATCAAAAGTGCTTACACCTTTGGCGGCGGCTACAGCATATCCAAAGAACTTGCAATTGAAGCTTCGGGTATGATTGCCCCAAAAGTTACCACTAAAGTAGACATAAGTGATGCTCAAGGGCTTGCACCTGGTTCGTTATACAATACAACCACGCACTCTCAACAATCCTACACGGTATCACTGCGTTACAAGTTCTAATTTATTATTTTGCTAATTCCACCTTTGCAATCAAAGGGTGGGGTTTTAGCCTGATAACAATAAGGATTATCAAATTTAAATGTCAGTTAACATCCTGGCCAATGCCCTATTTGGCGGTGTGCTCATCGGCGGTGCGGCGGTACTGTTTTTCTGGCTGAACGGACGCATCGCCGGAGTGAGCAGCGTTATTGTCGGCCTGCTTTTGGGCAAGGAGCGCTTATGGCCGGCGCTGTTTTTGTTTGGCATTGTTGCCGGCGCGGCGCTGTACTACGCCTTGGGTGGCAGTGCACCCGCTCCGCGCAATAACTTTCCTGTGTGGCTGCTTGCTCTCGCAGGGTTATCGGTCGGCTTCGGCACGGCGCTGGCGCGCGGCTGCACCAGCGGTCACGGCGTATGCGGACTGGGGCGGTTGTCGCTGCGTTCGCTGGTGGCGACGCTGACCTTTCTGGGCGTCGGCTTGCTGACGACCTTCGTCGTGCGCCACCTTTTCGGGGTGATATGATGGCCAATATTGTTGCGCTGCTAACCGGCTTGATCTTCGGGTTCGGCTTGGCGATTTCCGGTATGACCCACACGGAAATAGTATTGGGTTTTCTGGACGTGGACGGACAATGGAATCCCAGCCTGTTGTTCGTGCTGGGCGGTGCGGTAAGCGTGACACTGGCAGGTTTTTTTCTGATACGCAAACTGCCCAAGCCGGTTTTGGCATCCGCGTTTCTCGTTTCCGAAGCAACGAGCATTGATCGTCCGCTAGTCATCGGGTCGGCTCTATTCGGGATCGGTTGGGGTATCAGCGGATATTGCCCCGGCCCGGCTATCGCTTTGTTGGCTGCACCCAACTGGGAATTGTGGGTCTTTCTGCCTGCCATGTTGTCAGGGTATTTATTGAACTGGTATTTGATGGTGAGGCAAGTTGCAGATAATGGGGAATCAACTCCGAAAAGTCCGCAATCGGGTCAGCCCACCTGCGGCTGAAGACCGTTGAAAACGCCGCTGGCCATCGGTAAAAAATTATTCGGCTAAAAAGGATCGGCAAAAATTTCACGCAAGGAAGCCCCGGCAAGAAAAGTTTTTTGTTGGGCCGATTTGACCATATCAGGATTCCCGCACAAATAAACGCGCCAGCCGGATAAAACCGGATTGTTTTGCAGTGCGACCTCTGCCACCATCCCTGTCGCATAGTCTTGCGACGCATTTCCCTCGGATACGCAGGGGACATATTTAAAATTCGGATGTTCCCGTGCAAGCTCGCGCAGCGCATCGACCAGATAGAATCCGGCAGTATTTAAGCTTCCGTGGTAAAGGCTGATGCAGCCCGTATGGCCGTTGCGAATCGCGTCACGGATAATGCCATAGAGAGGTGCGAGCCCCGATCCGGTACCGATCAGAAGAATATTCTGTTCCGGTTTGCCCGGTACATAAAAGCAGTCGCCCGAGGCTCCGGAAATGGTGACGGTATCACCTGTTCTGACGGTGTCAAAAATCCAGCCGGTCATCTGTCCGTTGGGAACTTTGCGGACATTAATAAATAGTTCGTCATCCAGTTCCGGGACGCTTGCCAGAGAATAGCAGCGCGCGGTGGCTTCGTCCTTGAACAAACTGATGAACTGTCCCGCCTTGTATTCGAAAGGCCGGGCAGGCTTTATTCGGATACCCAAAATGTCGGCGTTGAGAAATTCGATGCACGTTACCTGGGCTTGGAATTTAAGCTGGCCTTTACCGTAAAGGGCGACTTCGATATCTTCCTCGGGATGACATACGCAGGGAAGAAAATATTTTTGTGCCGCCAGCGTGTCTTTTAATCCTGCCTGGGCACGTTGCGGAATATTTCCGGAAACAGCCTGAATCATGCAGGTCTGGCAAATTCCGGAATGACAAGCGGAGGGGATGTTGATACCTTGGGCAGTCAAACAATCGAGTACGGACTGATCACCGCATTCATAAGACTGCCCGCCATAAATGACCTTAGGCATCGGTATGGAAGCTTATTTGCCGAGTACGTCTTTGCGTGTACTTTCGGCGATGGCGGCGGCTTGCGCAATCAAATGACCGGGCACGTTGAGTTCTGTGAGCGTGGCACCGAGGTTGTCCATTACCGCATCAAAATGTGTATCGTTGAGTCCTTTGGCAACCAGATGCGCATGACCTTTGCGCATATCTTCGCCGGAATAATTGTTGGGTCCGCCAAACGCCACGGTCAGAAAAGCCTTTTGCTTGGCCGCCTGTTTGGACATGTCCACCCCGTCAAAAAAATGCTTGATGCGGTCATCTTTCAAAACTTTTCCATAGAAAATGTCCACGGCGGCGTTAACGGCTGCTTCTCCGCCAATCTCTGCATATAAACTCATAGCGTGTTCCCTTCGAATGATGTTGGTTTTCTGCGGGATAATATTCTCCGGCAGCTGTAAAAATACCCTTCAAGGATGTATATTCCGGTTTGGTTATTTTTAAAGACAACCAAATTAATATATATCCCAAATACATCTTATAGTCCGTTAAGGACGATGTCAAGGGTAAAATATTCGCATAGAAAGAGAAAAATGCGCCTGACCCAGTACACAGATTATTCCCTGCGTGTTCTCATATATTTGGCCTACAGACGGGACCAGATCGTGACGATTACCGAGTTGGCGGATTTTTACAGTATTTCGCGCAACCATCTGGTGAAGGTTGTACACAACTTGGGGATACAGGGTTATATTCTAACTACGCGGGGTAAGCACGGGGGACTTCGACTTGCCCGTCCTGCAAACGAAATCGGGATCGGAGAGGTTGTCAGGAAAATGGAACCCGATTTCGAATTGCTTGAATGCTTCAACGAGCTAACCGACCAATGTGTAATCACCAAGAGCTGTTCCCTTAAGTCTGTGCTGATTAATGCGCGCGACGAGTTTCTTGCAACCCTGGATCAGTACACGGTGGCCGATGCGGTCAAAAGACCGGCGAAAGAATCTCCGGCATTCAGGTCCATCCCGGTCGTCCACGACTGAAGGATGCCCGCATAAGAGAAATCAGCCATGTTGACCATGCTGTTCATAATGTCACTCTTCGTCTTTATGCTTGGCGGGATAGTGGCGTTTGCCAAACTCACGATCAAAGTCGATAGCATCCCCCTGGTGGATAGGATAGATGCCGTGCTGCCGCAGACGCAGTGCGGAAAGTGCGGCTATCCGGGTTGCAGACCTTATGCGGAGGCCATTGCCAACAAGGAAGCGAACATTAACCAATGCCCGCCCGGCGGCGAAGAGGGGATACGCGATTTGGCGAACTTGCTCGGCGTCAAATTCCTTCCGTTTGCCCCGGATGTCGTGCTCAAGCCTGCATCAGTCGCCTTAATCGACGAAACTATTTGCATCGGTTGCACTTTGTGTTTACAAGCCTGCCCGGTGGACGCCATATCCGGGGCGTCCAAGCAAATGCACACCATTGTTGCATCGCTGTGCACCGGCTGCGAACTGTGCGTTGCACCCTGCCCGGTGGATTGCATCAGCATGCTGCCGTTGCAGCAGGAAGTTCTGACGCGGAATAAAAAACGCGCCGCCGCTAATGCCGCGCGGGAACACTATCATTTCCATATTGAACGCAGCGAACGCGATAAGCGCGAGAAGGCCGAGAGACTGGAACAGAAAGAGAAGGCTGTTGCAAAACCAAATGCAGAAAGTGAGGAAAATGCACAAGCCCTGATTCGGGCTGCGCTGGAACGCGCCAAGGCACAGGCAGCCGCTGTCACGCCACAGAATACCGGGCAACTGGCACCCGCACAGCAAGCGCAGATTGCCGAGATCGAAGCGCGCCGCGCCAATGCTCAGAAACTGGCGAGTCCAAAATGAACCCTAGCAAACGCCGCGAAATCTTTACGCGCTTCCTCGCAGCCAATCCCCATCCCGCCACCGAGCTGGAGTACTCCTCGCCGTTCGAGTTGCTGGTCGCGGTGATTCTTTCGGCGCAGGCCACGGATGTCAGTGTGAATGCTGCCACGCGAATTTTGTTTCCGCTGGCGAACACGCCGCAGGCGCTAGCCAAACTCGGCGAGGCCAAGCTGCGCGAGTATGTGAAGCGCATCGGTCTGTATCAGACCAAATCGAAACACATTATCCTGATGTGCCGCCTGCTGCTGGAAAAACACGGCGGGCAAGTGCCGCGGACGCGCGGGGAGCTGGAAGCCTTGCCCGGCGTGGGGCGCAAGACTGCGAATGTGGTGCTCAACACGGCTTTCGGCGAACCCGTCATCGCGGTGGACACGCACATCTTCCGCGTAGCCAACCGTACCGGTATTGCGTCCGGCAAGGATGTGCTGGAAGTGGAAAATAAATTGCTCAAGTTTGTACCCGACGAATTTAAGTATGACGCGCACCACTGGCTTATTTTGCACGGGCGCTATACTTGTCAGGCACGCAAGCCGAAGTGCGCGCAATGCCTGATCATGGATTTGTGCGAGTACAAAGAAAAAACGACCTGATGGAAAACTACAAAAAATTTAAATCCCGCATTCCGGCGCAGGCCGGAATGACGAAATGCTATGGGCATTATGATGTTTAATCCCAGCCGCGATGAAGCCCGCAATTTCCTGTTTGAAGCCTGGCGCAAGCGCCGCGAGGGAGCAATACTTACCCCGCTGGAAAATCTGACCGCTCAGTTGATTGAGAAGCATCCGGAATACCACGACCTGCTGGACGATCCGGAACGCTATCAGGGCAAGGATTACGCACCGGAACACGGCGCGATCAATCCCTTTCTGCACCTGATGATGCACCTCACTATAGAGGAGCAGATATCCATTAATCAGCCCCATGGCATCCGCGCGCACTTTGAGCGCCTCACGCATAAATATGAGTCTGAACACGATGCGCAACATGCGATGATGGAATGTCTGAGCGAGATGATCTGGCAGGCCCAGCGCAATCGCGCGGCGCCGGATGCGGTGATATATTTAACTTGTCTGGATAAACAGTGATGGGCAACCGCTTGAGCAAGATCGTAACCCGTACCGGCGACAGTGGCACGACCGGCCTTTCCGACGGCACCCGTGTAGCCAAGGATAGCGCACGCATCCATGCCATTGGCAGCGTGGACGAGCTCAATAGTCACCTTGGCGTGCTGCGTGCGGAAACACTTCCTCCGGAGATAGAAGAACTGTTATCGCGGGTACAGCACGATCTGTTCGATCTTGGCGGTGCCCTGGCTTGCCCGGCTGCACCGTACAGCGATGAAAAATTGACCCGGCTGGACGGTGCTATCGCCGGCTTTAACGCCGATCTGGAGCCGCTCGAGGAATTCATCCTTCCGGGTGGCTCCCGGGCGGCGGCGCTCGGTCACGTTGCCCGGACTGTGGCTCGCCGCGCGGAGCGCGATCTGGTTGCGCTCGCGCGCATTGAAGCGGTACCCGGGCAGGCACTGCCTTATCTCAATCGACTTTCTGATTTGTTGTTTGTTCTGAGCCGCGTGCTAAATCGCGCAGCCAAACAAACGGAAACGCTTTGGGAAAGGATTGCCCCCGGATAAAACCCGAGAGGCTCCCTAAAACAATTCGATGTCGTCGGGCCGGTCGTTTAACTTGGACATGAATTTATTGAGTGCTTCTTCTACCGACATCCCCGCCAGTACTGCCTCAAACATTTCTACCTCTTCCCTCATCGTGTATTTTGAGCGTATTTTCTCTTGCAGGATAACCCATTCGCCGGGATTGTAGAGCCGGGATTTGTCGCTTACCAGACTGGAGAGTGAAGCCAGGCTGTGGTTGACATGCGAGAGGCGCTGAACCAGTTTGTCATAGAATTGAAATGCTATGATTGCCTGATGTACCATGCCGGAAACTTGTTCTGTCGCCCCCAGTAAACTGTCTTTGGCGTTGGCCGTAACACCTTCATCGGGTAGCGTGCCCAGCGTTTCACTGATCATGCGCATGTAACCTGCCATGGTAGTGAACACGTCGGTTAGTACTTCAACCGAATTGTTGCTGTCTTTCATTGCGGCTTCAATTTGGCCGGCAGACAATTCCATCATGAGGACGGTTTCCCGCACTTGGCTCCAGTCAAGATCAGGAGTGTGCGCCCGTGTGCCGGACAGATTATTCCCATTATTTGTCATGCCACTCTCCCTGCCATTTTGATGAGAGTTCATCCCGGCTTTATTTTGGGATTGAACTTTGTGGCGAACTTATCCAATACTCTTTCCGGACATGTGCGGTCAGAGAATGCCAACCCCCGTTTGTTCCGGAGGTTGGCTTAGGGACTAGCCTTTTGCAGCGCTGAGGCTTTCGTACTTGGCCTGAAGTTGCTCCTGGCTTTCCGCATGATTGGGATCTTTCGGAATGCAGTCTACGGGACACACTTCAACACACTGGGGAGTGTCATAGTGTCCAACACACTCGGTGCATTTGTTGGGATCGATAACATAAATTGAATCTCCTTGTGAAATCGCATCGTTCGGGCATTCCGGTTCGCATACGTCACAGTTGATACATTCGTCGGTAATTATCAGGGACATGCTTTTCTCTCCTATATATTATATTAAGTTAATCTCTTTGCTACCAGTTTTGCCGCTACCGAAGGTGAAACAAACTTGCTTACATCCCCGCCAAAGCGGGCAACTTCCCGCACCATGCTGGCGGAAATAAAAGTGTATTGCTCAGCCGGAGTAAGGAATACAGTTTCGACATCGGGATGTATGCTCCGGTTCATTCCCGCCATCTGAAATTCGTATTCAAAATCCGATACCGCACGCAATCCCCGTAAAACCACGCGCGCATTCTGCGAGCGCACGTAGTTCATCAGCAGGTCGTCGAAACCTTCCACCCGCACATTGTCAAAGTCCGCAAAAATATCACGGGCCATAGACACACGCTCTTCCAGCTTGAACAGGGTAACGCTTCGACTGGCCGCCACAGCCACCACAACTTCACCAAACAGCCCGGCAGCGCGGCGTACTACGTCTTCGTGGCCGCGGGTAATGGGGTCAAATGTTCCTGGGTAGATGACTTTAATCATTTGTTTATGCTTGTTGCAGCAATTGATAAAACACCTTGCCCGCTTTGGAGCGCTTGATTACTTTCCACGTTGTATCCGGTTCGAATGCTACTCCAGTTTCAATATATACCATCCCGCTTTCTGTCAGCTTGTCTTTCAGCAAAGGCAAAACTTTCAACAGGCAGTCGCTTTGAAACGGGGGGTCGAGGAAGATTACATCGAAATGCCCCCTTCCACAACGTACGAATTCTATCCCATCTTCGCAACGTAGCGCTATATTGACACAGGATAATTTCTTGCTGTTTTCCTGCAGTGCCCGAAACGCGGCACGGTTGTTTTCCACCATGACCACTTCGGCAGCACCGCGTGACAGTGCCTCAAACCCCAATGCACCGCTTCCGGAGAATAAGTCCAGACAGCGTTTTCCTGCTAGTGTTTGCCCCAGCCAGTTGAACAGGGTTTCGCGCACTCGGTCGGGCGTGGGGCGAAGTCCTTCCGCGTCGGGAAACTGAATCCAGCGGCTGCGGTAAGCTCCTCCGATAATCCGTACGCGATTTATTTTCCGTTCTCCGTTTTGGCTTCCGTTGGTGTCAACTCCGCACGGCCGGAGGCTGGTTGCGGATTGACCACTATTGGGGCTCCCACGATCACCGTTGCCATCGCATCAGGGTTGATATGCTTTTTGTAAGCATCACGGATTTGGGCGGCCGTGACTTTATCAACCTTGCCGACGAAATCGTCCAGATAAGTCAACGGTAATCCATAGAATCCGATTACACTAAGATAGTCCAGAATCTTCTTGTTACTGTCTATGCGCATGGGGAAGCCGCCGATAATATTTTGCTTGGCCGCCTTCAGCTCTTTTTCTGTCGGGCCTTTTGCAACAAATTCACGCAAGGTGGCACGCGTAAGTTGTAATGCTTCGTCAGCCTGATCTTTCTTGGTTTGCAAGCCGATTTGATAGGCCCCCGGCTGTTGCATAGGCATGAAGTAACTATAAATACTGTAGGCCAGACCACGCTTCTCGCGCACTTCTTCCATCAGGCGCGATACAAAACCGCCGCCGCCCAGAATATAGTTGCCCACGTAGAGCGGAAAATAGTCCGGATCGTTGCGTGCCATGCCGGGTGCGCCGATCAGGATGTGGCTCTGGGTGGCGGGGTGTTCGATGCGCTGTTCGCTGGATTGGACCTGCAAGTTAACCGGTGGAAGTAATGCTGATGCCCCGCCCGCCGGCAATTGCAAGGTGAGTTTCTGTGCAATAGTTTCAGCCTCACTTCGCGTTACGTCCCCCATAATGGCGACCACCGCCCCCTTGGCGCCGTAGTGTGCCCGGTAAAACTCTTCAAGGTCGGTGCGCTGGATTTTTTCAACCGTATCAATTTCTCCGGACGCGCGGAATCCGTATGGATGGGTACCGAACACCGCTTTATTAAATGCCTTGTCAGCGATGCTTTCCGGCTTGGTTTCAGCTTCTTTTAGCCCCGCGATCAGGCGTGTTTTTTCCCGTGCCAACACGGGCTCAGGAAACAGCGGGTGTTGCAGCACCCGGGCTAGTATATCCAGCGCCTGATTGCGTTCGGCTACACTGCTCAGCGTGCGCACCGACACGCCGGCACGATCCGGTTCGAAACGCCCCCCCATTTGGGCTCCAATATCAGCCATGGTGCGAGAGATATCATCTTCGCTCAACCCTTCCGCGCCGAGATCAAGCAATCCATGGGTCAATCCGGCAACGCCGGATTTTTCTGCGGTGTCGAAGCCGCTGCCCGCTGCAAAATCCACTGCCACGTCAAGCATCGGCAAATCATGATCTTCCACAAAAAGAACCCGCGCACCACTTGCCGTCTGCCATTGCTGGATATGCGGGGTGGCCAATGCGGCACCGGAGAACAGCGCTGCACCGGATATAAACAGTGCAGTGGTGAAAAATTTAGCGCAGGTCATGGCTGCCTCCCATATTGGCGTGTTTGTGTTCGCCGGAAATCGGTTGCGGATCCAGTACGGCGATGCTCAGGTTGTCATCCTGAAAAATCTCGCGGGCCACATCTTGTACTTGTTGGGCATTCACTTCCTGAAGTTTTTTCAGCATGACCGGAATGGCCTTGTGCCCCAAACCGATCGACTCCAGTTGCCCAATTTGCATGGCCTGATAGAAAACAGAATCACGTTTGTAGACTTCGCTGGCGGTTACCTGCGCCTTGACGCGTTTCAATTCCTCTTCACTGACGCCATTTTTTACCAGCAAAGTAATTTGTTCGCGCAAGGCGGCTTCCAGGTCGGTTACGGTCTTGCCTGTACTGGGTGTGCCGTCCAGTATAAACATAGCCGGCCCGCGCGAGGTGGAGTCGTAACCCGCACCTGCCTGACTGGCCAGTTGTTGCTCGCGCACCAGAGATTTGTTCAACCGTGCCGATTCATTGCCATCGAGTATTCCCGCCAAGACTTCCAGCGCATAGGGTTTCCAGTCCTTTTCCGGGTCGCGCAGTTCGGGCGCATGGTATGCCATGACCAAATAGGGTAATTCCGCGGGAGCCTTGACCACGATGCGTTTGATTCCGGCTTGGGGCGGTTCACTGTGGGGTTTGCGTAGTGGCAGTTTTCCGGCCGGAATCGAGCCATAGTAACGTTGCGCCAGTTTGAATACGTCATCCGCCTTAACATCTCCCGCTACCACGAGCGTCGCGTTATTGGGCGCGTACCAGGTCCTGTACCATTCTCTCGAATCGGCAGCGGTAAGCGCCAGTAAGTCGTTCATCCAGCCGATTACCGGATGCTGGTAGGGATGCTCCTGATAGGCTGCCGCCATGAGTTTTTCATATAACAGGGAATGCGGTTCATCGTCGGTACGCATGCGCCGTTCTTCCATGACCACTTTAACTTCCTTGGCGAACTCGGCATCGGATAAATTCAGATTGTGCATGCGGTCGGACTCAAGCTGCATGGCGAGCGGCAGTCTGGCACTTTGCAATTGCTGAAAATAGGCGGTGTAATCCTCGTTGGTAAAGGCATTCTCGCGTCCTCCGGCAGCGGCTATGCGCCTGGAAAATTCCCCCGGAGGCACGGTCTTGGTGCCCTTGAACATCATGTGTTCCAGCATATGTGCCACGCCGGTCGTCCCGGTACGTTCGTCTATACTGCCCGCGCGATACCAAACCTGTTGCACCACCACCGGCGCGCGGTGGTCTTCCTTGACGACCACTTTAAGGCCGTTGGACAGCGTCTTCTCGAACACTTCCGCGTGTGCGGCGGCGGATAACAGGATCGCCGGGAGCAATGCCAGCGCCGTAAAATATTTCAACCATCTTATCTGCATATATCGCCCCATTTTTATAGCCCAAACCGGGCCAATCAGAATAGAATAACGGCGGCGGGAAATTCGCCGCGACAAATGCGCATTATGCGCTATTTTGCTGTCTTCGGACTATCCCTACTATGTTTGGTTTCCTGAAAAAATCATCCGCCGACAACGCGCCCGAGCAGGCCGCGTCCGAAAAACGCAGTTGGCTGGGCCGTCTGAAAAGCGGGCTGGCGCGTACCGGCAATCAACTCTCCGACTTGTTCGGTCGCAGCGGCAAGATCGACGACGATCTATACGAGGAACTGGAAACCATCCTGATCACCGCCGATGTCGGCATGGATGCGACCCGTTTTTTACTGGCCGAATTACGCCACCGGGTAAAGGAACAGCGCTTCACCGAAGCAGGCCAACTCAAACAAGCGCTGGCGGACTGTCTGTTCAAGCTGCTCCAGCCCTTGGCTCAGGAACTCAATGTTGGTACTCACCAACCTTTTGTCATCATGCTGTGCGGCGTAAACGGTGCGGGCAAGACCACCTCCATCGGCAAGCTGGCGAAATACTTTCAGGGACAAGGCAAGTCGGTGCTGCTGGCGGCGGGCGACACCTTCCGCGCTGCCGCACGCGAGCAGTTGATGGAATGGGGTTCACGCAATAATGTCACTGTCATCGCCCAGCAGGGCGGCGATCCCGCCGCCGTGATTTACGACGCAGTGCAGGCGGCCATGGCGCGCAAGA
>Ga0265327_10000648_pt1 | contig 56244 bp, 35 predicted proteins | sample 41621metaG_FD_202089 | JGI IMG/M metagenome (GOLD analysis project Ga0265327, IMG submission 202089) | Rhizosphere microbial communities from Carex aquatilis grown in University of Washington, Seatle, WA, United States - 4-16-21 metaG | ecosystem: Host-associated > Plants > Roots > Rhizosphere... | reverse complement strand
ACTAGAAATTAAAACACCACACTCAAATGAGATTATAAAAAAAACACTTCTACTTAATGAAGAACAAAAAATATTAGCCAAAATCTTTAAGTTCGAAAATTAGGGTGCCGATTTGAGGAAAACAGGAAGAGATAAAACATTACACACCGAAATAAAACAACTGGTGAAACAATTGGAAAATGATGATGAATATTATATAATGAAAGCTGTAGTGTGGATTAATAAAAATTTTGCTAAAGGAAAGTGAAGACGTTGAAAAGTAAATAGCATTTTGTACTTTATAAACTTTTTGTACTTACTCCGTTTCTTTTCCCATGGCTGCGGCTTTCATTTTTGCTGCTACATCATGGCCAAAATAATTTTCCATCCTGCGTTCCACAAAATAAATAACTGGTGTTAAAACTATTGCCATAATAGCTTTGTAAGTATAATTAACAATACAAATTGCAAATACCAGTTGCCAACTCCACCCCTGCCCTAATTTAAATGCAATAAATAAAACGATGAAACTATCTACCAACTGGCTTACCAATGTAGAACCAGTTGCCCTCAGCCACACTTTCTTTTCACCGGTTACTTTTTTTATTTTATGAAATACGGTTACGTCTACAATCTGGCTTACTAAAAATGCAGTAAGACTGCCTAAAATGATCCACATGCCCTGGCCGAAAATTCCGTTGAAAGCTTTTGACATATCTGGAACACCATTTTTAATTCCTGTGCCAAACCAAAAATCTGCTGCTGGTACGCCCATTGCCAAATAGAACATTAAAAATGCATAAGCAATTAATGCTACAGCTGTATAAGATATACGGCGCACCGCTTTAGGCCCGTAATATTCATTAACAATATCTGTCATTATAAATTCAAGCGGCCACAATAATACGCCGCAGGTAAGGCTGATTGAAAGGTTTTTTTCGCCAAATAAACTAAAGCTTGAAGGGTGAAAACCAAACAATTTTTCCAATGAAAAAATCTTTGTGCCAATACATTCTGCTATTAATGCATTGGCTACAAAAAACGCTGTAAAAATTACAAAGAGTTTTGTGGGCTTATCTTTAAGTATGCTGTGTATCATTTGCTTTTAGATATAAAGAACCAATAAATTTCTGCCACCAAAAAAATAAAGTTAGCAATAATGATCCATACGGGCACTTGCCGCATTTTTTGTGTTTTAATCAGCATCAAAGTGATAAAACAAAAAAAGGCATTGAACAGTATTGACAATAAGCCTAATATAACAGCAGTTCCATGAAGAAAAGACAATGGTGCTAAACTTCCCACTTTTTCAGTTGCAGCACTCTTAAAAAGGCTTGAAATAACCATCACCCCAAAACACAGATTGCAAATAAAAATAAATTTTGAAAAGAAACGCATCAGCAAATATATTGTTTTGCATGTAAGATAAAAAATACCTCACCGGCTATCCATTTTTCCCAGTAAGCATTGGCACAAAAGAAAAATTTTCAAAAGCCTCTTCACTATAAGTGCCGTCCGCATTTTTTGTAAGACGCAGCATACGCTGGTGTTCGCCTTCATCAACAGGTATTACCATTTTACCTCCGGTTTTTAATTGTTCAATTAGTTTGGGCGGTACAAATGGTGCTGCTGCGGTAATGATTATTTTATCGAAAGGCGCATAGGTTGGCAAGCCTTCAAAACCATCGCCATAAAAAAATTTAATGGTGGGATATTTACTTTTTAAAACAAAGGCTTTGGTCTTTTCAAACAAATTTTTCTGGCGTTCAATAGTAAAAACCTTTGCGCCGATTTCTGCCAGTACAGATGATTGATAAATACTGCCGGTACCAATCTCCAAAACTTTATCCGTTGGTTTTACCTGTAATAATTGCGTTTGATAAGCAACTGTATAAGGCTGAGAAATAGTTTGTCCATCGCTGATAGGAAAAGCCCTGTCTTCATAAGCAATTTCATCAAAAGCACTGTCTAAAAAATAATGGCGGGGAATGGTATTGATGGCTTCCAATACATTGGTATCTGTTATGCCTTTATCCTTAAGTATGTCAACTAATTTTTTCCTAAGGCCCTTATGCCTGTAAGTATCTTCGTATTTTCTCATAACCAGCTGCAAGATAAAAAAATGTCAGGAGTAAATCCTGACATTCTAATAACAGTTTCAAAAAAAATTATTTCAATTTCATCTCACTTACAATCCTTGCAATTTTATCATCCAATAATTTTTGTGCCGAATCAAACTCGCCAACAGATTTTAAACTGCCCTTCACACTAAAATAAAATTTTATTTTAGGTTCGGTGCCACTTGGCCTTGCAGATATTTTGCTGCCATCTGCCAATACAAATTGTAATACATTGCTTTTAGGCAAATCAATTGTCCAGCTTTTACCGGTGGTTAAATCCTTACCTATTTGTAAATCGTAATCAAGTAATTCATTTACTGCAACACCGTCCAAGGTTTTAGGAGGATTGTCCCTGTAGCCTTTCATCATATCAGCAATTTCAGCAGCGCCGTTCATGCCTTTTTTTGTAATGCTCACCAGGTCTTCTTTATATAAACCATATTGCAGGTACATGTCAATCATCTTATCATATAAACTGCGGCCTTTGTTTTTTTCGTAAGCTGCCATTTCGCAAAGCAAAGCCACAGCGCTTATGGCATCTTTATCCCTTACCTTATCCCCTATCATCAAACCAAAACTTTCTTCACCGCCAATTACATAATTCTCTTTGCCTTGTTTTTCTTTTATCATTGAAGCAATCCATTTAAACCCGGTAAGCACATTGTAGCAAGCTATATTATTTGCTTTAGCAATTACATCAATCATATCGGTGGTAACAATTGTTTTAACCACCATATCATTGGGCTGCGCAATGCCCTTTACTTTTCTTGCTTCAATCATGTAATTAAAAGCCAATACTGCAGTTTGATTGCCATTCATCAATATCCAATCGCCTTTAGTATTTTTTATGCCGATAGCTACACGGTCGCTATCCGGATCGGTACCCAATAATATATCAGCATCTAATTCTTTTGCATTTTTCAAACCGATGCTCATGGCTTCTCTTTCCTCTGGGTTGGGATAAACCACAGTTGGAAAATTACCATCTGGCGTAGCTTGTTCTGTTACAATATTTACATTGGTAAAACCAAAACGTTTTAATGTGTCAGGCACAAGCATGATGCCAGTACCATGTATAGGCGTGTACACAATCTTAAGGTCGTGTTGTGCAGCGCATACATCAGGATATACCGATAAAGTTTTTACCATGTTCAAATATGCGTTGTCCATATCTTTTCCAATGATGGTGATATTGGCTTCGCCGCCGCTCCATTTTACATCATCAACGCTGGCAATTTTTTCCACTTCGGTAATTACATTTTTATCATGTGGCGGCACCAGTTGTGCGCCATCATCCCAATATGCTTTGTAGCCGTTATATTCTTTGGGATTGTGCGATGCAGTTAAAACAACACCTGCTTTACAACCTAATGTTCTTATGGCAAAACTTAATTCTGGTGTGGGCCGCAATGCTTCAAACAAAAAAACCTTAATACCGTTTGCCGCAAAAATATTTGCAGTTGTTTCGGCAAAAAAGCGGCTGTTGTTACGGCAATCATGCGCAATAGCAACGCTTATATTTTCATTAAAGGATTGGTTTAAATAATTGGCAAACCCTTGTGTTGCCATTCCCACCGTATATTTATTCATACGGTTGGTACCAGTACCCATAATGCCCCTTAATCCGCCTGTACCAAATTCTAAACTTCTGTAAAAGGCATCTTCTAATTCAGCAGGATTATCTTTTTGCAAACGGGTAATTTCATCCTTTACGGATTGCTCGTAATTACCGCTTAACCATTCATTAATTCTTTTCTGGGTAGTTGCTTCCATATTTAACAAGTTTATATAATTCAAAAATAAATGTTTCGTACTTCATTAAGGCAAATAATGTAAATTTGTTTTTTGATTTTTACCTTAAGTTTAATACCGTTGAAAGTATTTGCAAGCATCATATTAGCAGTTACATTGAACACAGGCGTTTCAGCCCAACTAACTCCTCCCAATGATAGTGCCAAGATAAAAAACAATTTATCTTTTTATCATTCTATTATACCAGTTAAAAACAATCATCCATATCAACGGATAGATTATAGCCGGCCAAAAAATCAATTTATGAGTTGGTCAGATGCCCCTTTAACTGCTACACAAATTGAGCAAAGAAATGAAAAATGGAAAGTGGATAATAAATTGCCCGATATAATAGTTAGAGATATTGTTCAATCTTTTTTAAGCAAAAAGAAAAAAGTTGCTGAAGTTCCTAAGTTTTAATTGCTTTTTTATCTATAGACATTCTCCCATACATCTTTCCTTTTTTATTTTTCGTATCTGATTAACAATAGTTAAAGCTATTTTTGTTTTTTATGTACCGAATATCAGATTATAAATCAACTGCATTGGCGTCACACTCTTGTACTTTAGTAATTCTATTGAGCCTTAGCCTTCAGTTTGTAACCTCTTTCTCAGCAAACGCACAAGATTCTTCTCTGCTTAATAAAAATACATCTCTGCTACCCCAGCAACATGACGGTTTCTTTATAAAAACTGATTCCTCTTTACACAAAAGAATACCTTCTGTACAGTACCCAACAACAAGTCTTACTCAACAGCAAATTCATAGCCGTGTAAAAATTATTGCAGCCACCAACATTATTGGTTACAGCGGCGCCATGGTAGCGCTTTATGCAGCATGGTATAAAAATTATCCCCAAAGCAATTTTCATTTTTTTAATGACATAAAAGAGTGGCAGCAGATTGATAAAATTGGCCATGCCTATAGCGCTTATGCGGAAAGTAAAGCCAGTATGGAACTATGGCGTTGGACCGGCATTGACCGTAAAAAAAGAATATGGCTGGGTGGTATGAGTGGTGCTGTGTATCAAACTGTAATTGAAATTTTAGATGGTTTTAGCAGTGAATGGGGATTTAGCTGGGGCGATTTTAGCGCCAATATTTTTGGCAGTGGTTTATTTGTAGCGCAAGAGCTGGCCTGGAATGAGCAACGCATACAATATAAATTTTCTTTTCACCGTAAAACCTACAGCGACCCAACATTAATCCAGCGCAGCGATAAAATTTTTGGCAACAGTACTGCAGAACGTTTTTTAAAAGATTATAATGGCCAAACTTATTGGTTAAGTGCAAACATCAAATCATTTTTTCCAAAAAGCAATTGGCCTGCCTGGCTGCAAATATCTTTTGGTACGGGTGCCGAAGGTATGTTTGGAGCCAATGATAATATTGGTAAAGATGCCAATGGAAATATCATTTTTAACCGCACCGACATTAAGCGCTACCGCCAATGGTATTTAGCACCTGATATAGACCTAACAAAAATAAAGACTCGTAGAAAAGGAATTAAAGTTGCCCTCAACATTTTAAATATTGTAAAATTCCCCATGCCTTCGCTGGAATACTCTAATGGCAAGTTAAAATTTAACGCATTCACTTTCTAGTTTGTTAAAAAAACTCAAAAAAAGGTTGCCGTTTCTTGCAAAATATTTCTTGTAATTTGTGTTATTAATTCAGTTATTAATGGCATTTAATTTACGTGAACAAATTTTAAAAGAACATTCTAAAGCGCAATGTACCAAAATTGTAAAATGGGTAGGCACTTCGCAAACAAGGTTTGATGCATTATTCCATTTATTTTTAAACGATGAATACCGGGTAGCGCAGCGGTCGGCCTGGCCTGTTAGTTATTGTGTAATGGCGCACCCTGTATTTATTAAAAAGCACTGGAGTAAACTAATCAAGAATCTTCAAAAAGCCAATTTACATGATGCAGTAAAACGCAATAGTGTACGATTGCTGCAGGATATTCCTATCCCCAAAAAATACCAGGGCCAAATAATGGACATTTGTTTTCGCTTTGTAGCCAGCCCAACAGAAGCCGTTGCAATAAAAGCTTTTTCATTATCTGTATTACGCCAGCTTTCCAAACAATACCCCGAAATAATTCCCGAAATAAAACTATTGATAGAAGAACAGTTGCCGCATCAAACTGCTGCATTTAAAAGCAGGGCAAAATCTTTTTTGAAATAATTAATTGGATCAGCGTGGGCCTTAATTGTACTAAACGTATTCAAAAAAAATCATACCTTTATTAGGCGTCAATTTTTATTTAAAAAAAATGTACTGATATGAAAAAAGTAAAACTGGTTTTTTGTTTAGCTATAACAAGTTTTATAGTTACATCAAGTAAAGGACAAATGGATTCAGCTAAAAACCTTCCCAATTTTTTGCTCCCCAGTTTTTCAAATAGTATAATTAAGTTTAAAACCGGAACCACTAAAACAGGTGTTATCAATTATAATATTATAGACCAGGAGTTGGTGGTGTTGCAAGATGCTAAATATATGGTGATTGATAACCCTGAATTGATAGATACAATTTTTGTTGATGGCAAAAAACTGGTTCCTTTAAATGGCGCATTTTGTGAAGTGTTGGTGAATGGACCGGTATCCTTACTCTTTCAACGCAAGGTTAATCCTGAGCAGCAGGGAACTCCTACAGGTTATGGTGCCACTTCAAATACGTTAGGCAACACCTATGTAAAACAAATTTATGGCAATGGCGGTACTATCGACCTTAGGGTTCCTGAGGATATAAAACTAACTGATGACAATAGTTACTGGATAAGAAAAGGTAATGCAGCTGCAGAAAAATTTAATAACAAACGCCAGTTTTTAAAACTATTTAGTAACAATGAAAAAGAGATTACCAAATTCATTGATAACAATAATATTAGTTTTAAAAATAGCAATGATATGATAAAGCTGACAGAATTCTGCAGCAGGTTAAATTAAGCTAATTGGATAATATCACTCTTTTCTGTAAAACGGTAATAGCTGAGCCTGCAGCCAAAAAAACAGTGTTGGGTTTTGCGTTTTGCAAAAAAGCAAAATCATCTCCATACAGGGTTTTAAAGTCGCAATCAATTACATAACTGTTCACTTTATACATTTGCCATGTAGGGTGCTGCACCGCATATTCATAAGTAGTATGTTCGTTATATTTTGAATAGCCCCAATAATGTTCTGCAATAAACTCTTCTTCACTGCCAGACTGAATGGGCAAAGCTTCTGTTGCAGCGGTTGCCTCAAGCCGGTGCCATTTGTTTTTATATTTCCAGTGATATCCTAAATTTATTTCATTCTCTTTTTTTGTAAAGAAATGTTTCATGGCACAGCGTTTATATTTTTCATTGTACACGGTGTTGGCTATAAAACTTATAGCTGTTTTAGGCACAAATTCTTTTATAAAAGTTACACCACGTTTGCAATCTTCATTATCCGCACTATTACAACGAACATAAAAACGCAGGTTTACTTCTTCAAAATTGATATGAAAGGGAATGGAGTATCCAAGCAGTCTTGTTTTTTCAAACATAAAACCAATAAGGCTGATATAAGTATTGCCATTAAAAGTGTCCAGCTCTGTATTAGCAGGCAGATAAGGTTTTAAAACTGCAGGCTCAATAATATAATTTGCCATTACAAGATTGTTCCATTCTGCAGATAAAAATTGTTTTGCCATACTATATATTTATAAAACTGCAGTTGTTTTTTCAACCGAATTTTTAACAGGTTGCGCTATAGCTTTATCGTCTATATTTTCTTCTGGTGATTTTGGTGTAAATATCAACCGCAGGTTCTGATCGTAAGTAAAATAATTATATAACCAGTTACAAAAAACAAAGAACCTGTTCTTTACTCCCAAAATCAGCATCAGGTGAAGGCCCATCCATATCATCCAGGCAAAAAAGCCGCCAAAATGCAATTTAGGTTTAGGCATGTCTACTACAGCTAAATTTCTACCTACAGTAGCCATACTGCCCTTATCGTTATATACGAATTCTTCCAATGCAGCTTTACTGCTTTTCATTTCTATACTGCGTAAATTTTTTGCAATGGTATCTGCCATTTGTATGGCAACAGATGCTACCTGCGGATGTCCATTGGGAAAAGCAGGCTCTTCCATATAGGCCACATCGCCGATGGCAAAAATATTATTGCTGCCAATGGCTTTGCAATGCCTGTCTATTTTGATTCTGTTGCCCCGTGCTATCAAATCTTTATCAATTCCAGCTGGCACATTGCCTTTAATACCTGCCGCCCATATCACTAATTTTGTAGCAATGGTTTCGCCGTTTTGCAGTGTAACTTTTCCTCCATCATAATCTTTTAGCAACGTATCGGTTAAAACCGTAACGCCTAATCTTTCCAGGTACCTTCTGCTATCAATACTGCTTTTTTCAGTCATGGTACCAAGTGTTTTGCCGCTGCCTTCCAACAGGTAAATTTTCATTTTACTAAAATCCAGTTCGGGATAATCTTTAGGCAGTACATATTTTCTCATATCAGCAATAGCACCGCTAAGCTCCACTCCTGTTGGGCCGCCTCCAGCAATCACAATCGTCATTAATTGCTCCAATGTTTGTTCGTCTTTTACATTGGTGGCTACTTCAAAATTCTGTAACAGTTTATACCGCAGTTGCAAAGCTTCCAAAGTGCTTTTCATAGGCAACGCATGGTCAACAAGGTTTTTGTTGCCAAAAAAGTTGGTATCGGCACCGGTAGCAATTACTAATCCATCATAATCCATTTCCCCAATGCTGGTAACAATTTTATTTTCGGCAGTTATAACCTGCAATACTTCTGCTATTTTAAAACGCACATTTTTGCTTTTATGAAAAACCTTGCGTAAAGGAAATGAAATATTACTGGCATCTAAACCCGCCGTGGCCACCTGGTAAAAAAGCGGCTGAAACTGATGAAAATTAAACCGGTCTATAAGCGTAATATCAAAACCCGGTTTGTTGCTGAGCTTACGGGCTAATCTTAACCCGCCAAAGCCACCTCCTATTATTATTAGTTTCATTTGATTTGTTTTACTGCACAAAGATACACAATTTTCAATAATTTTTGAAAGTTTAGGAAATAAATTGTCAAATAATCTATAAACAGTGGCAGGCTTACCAATTAAAAAATCGTACCAAAAAAAAGATTGAGGCCATTATATCTTCTGAGACAAAGTATCAATCCATACCATCGTCGTCTCCGACAAGAATGAAAAAACAGCCCCCAACATTTATTGTTGGGGGCCGTAACCAAAACACTATTTAGAGGTTCTTCATTTAGCAAAGTCGTAGCGCAGCATTATTTCATGAGCGCTGGCTCCATTATCAAAATTGCTAATCGGACTGATATAATCGTCATAAGCATATCCAATGGTGAATTTATGATTGATATGCAAGCCAGCAGAAAGCATAAAGCTCTGGTGCGACCTGTAACCTACACCCCACCACAATAATTTATTGTGTTCAACCCTTGCACCTACTGTGTAATTGAATGGCGCATTAGGCAAATATGTAGCCATTACATTAGGAGTAATAGTAGTAACACCATCAACATCCCAGGTATAGGCAATGTTGCCATAATAGTGCCTGTATAACATGGCTTCGTCGGTACGGGTTAAGTTGCCGCTATAAAAATTTAGTTTTGATTGCACCAGCTGAGAAACTGAAGCACCAACTACAAAGTTCTTATTGGTATAAGATATACCAAAACCTGCATCATACTTAAACCTGTTGTCGCTTGCACCCAGTACAGGATCAGACCCCAATGTGGCAGCAAGTTTACCTTTGTCTATTGCATATTGTTGTAACCTAGTTTCAAGGCCTAATGAAAATACACCCTTATCTCCCATTACAATATGTTTTGCAAGGGAAAGGTCCAACCCGGTCCTTGAAGTAGGGCCGGTTTTATCACTGTATATATAACCGCCAATACCAATAGCTTGTTTTGGCAGATCGAAGGACCCAAAAATAGTGGCTGTTGTTGGGCTACCACTGATAGATGACCACTGACTTCGATAAGTAGCGCCTATCATATTGGTAGCCTGGGTGCCTGCCATTGATGGATTGTAAAGGTTTCCCTGCATATCATACATAGATGACGTTTGCAACTGTTGTGCATTTGATACGGCTGCCATGCCGGTAAAAATTGCTACTAATATTTTATGTTTCATATCTTTTTTATAAATAGATTATCTTAAAATTGTTACATCACCCTTTAATGTTACCACGTTGCCGTTTATTAAACGTAAAGTAGCTGCGTAGTAATAAGTACCATCAGGAACATTTTTGCCTTTGTAGGTTCCGTTCCAATCGTTTTGATAATTTTCTGTAGAATAAACCACATCACCATAACGGTTAAATACTTTTACCATTACCTGTGTAGTACATGAACCGCCACTTGTAACGATCCATTTATCATTGATACCGTCACCATTAGGAGTAAAGGCATTCATGATTTTAACACAGTAAGGTATAACGGTCACTATTGCAGTATTGGTAGAAACACAATTGTTATTATCTTTTACTGTTAATGTGTATGTGGTAGTTGCTGTTGGCTGTGCAGTTGCTGTATAAGTGCTTGCACCGCTGGTAATTCCTGTTGCAGGAGTCCATAAAATAGATTGTGTATTGGTAGGGCCTACGCCTTGCAAAGTCACTACATCTCCGCTAACTATTGTCATGTTTGGCCCGGCACTAAGGCCTGGGTTAGCTTTAATATAAACACCTATTGTTTTTGTTCTTACGCAACCATTCAAGCTTGCAGTTACTGTATATCCTTGATTTGAAGGCGTTGTAGCAACAGGGTTGCTAATAGCAGCATTGCTCAAACCCGTTGTTGGTGTCCAAGCAAAACCGGTTCCAGCTGCACTTGTTGCAATTAACTGTGCAGGTGCATTAGCACATACAGTAGTATCATTGCTGGTGGTTAGTGTTAAGTTATCGGTAAAGCCTACTGTAACAGTTTTGGTTACTACCTGACAAGCTGCATCACGTATTACAATTGTTTTTGGGCCTTGAGTAACGCCTGTAAATACATTTGATGATTGTGGGGTGCCGGCATTAATGGCATAAGTATAAGGCGCTATACCACCCGTTGCATTTACGGTAATACTACCAGCTGAAAGATTGGTACAAGTAGCATTAGTAGAGGTTTCTGTGGTGTTTAGTGTGGTAAATGCTGTATTACCATATTCTATCAAAGCTGCTGATGCAGTACTGGTAGGTCCACCAAAACCAGCGACCAACGGCATTAAATATAATTTTTTATTCTGTATAGGAGCAGGTGTTTTTGGATACATTGCCATACTTGCAGCACCTTGGGGAGATATATCATACTTCCACGTTGCCCAACCGTCGGTGGTTATTAAAAGATAGCTACCAGCATAGATATACCCGTTATTTACATCGTTCATTATCATTAAACTGATAGATGTAGAAGCTGCAATGGTAATTGGATTAGTGGTTTGTACCAATGTTAAGTCCGTCCATGTAGCACCTGCATCTGTTGATCTGAATAATTTTCTGCTTGTGCCTGCTACATACAGTATTTTTCCACTTATTACGCTTAACGCATTATAAGTTGCTGTGCCATTGCCTGCTGCTGTTGTATCAGGGCTCACATCGGTCCATGTGTTACCGCCATCAACAGTTCTGTACACTTTACCCCTGTTACCGCAGGTATATCCTGTATCTTGATTGGCAAATTTTATACTTTTTAATTGCGGTGCAAATGAGCCTAAAGGAAATGCTTTTGTAGTGTCCCAAACAGGCGTAGCTGCATTAACATTTAAACTGCGGAAGATCACGGTTCTTTGTACTTCGGGGCTACCTCTGTACCCTACTGCCCATGCCCTGTTGCCCTGCATCGTAAAATTAGTAATGCCAAAGGTATTTTGATTAGGCTCGATAAATATTGGTGTATAAGTTTGCCCCTGATCTGCAGATTTATGAATACCTATAAAACCAAAAGTATTGGTACTGAAAAACATGTTGTTTACTGCAGGATAAAATACATTGGTTAAACTTATACCGTTTGCATCAAATGTTGCATTGGAAGCATCTACCCAAGTCTTTCCTCCATCGCTTGTTTTTGCTATGGTACCATTTGCACCAACAGCAATACCATTACAATAATCAGCCCAGTCCATATCACCATAACTATAAAATAAAGGCCTGATGTTGTTGTAAACGGTTTTCCATGTAGAACCTGCTATTGAATCATAGGTCATTCCATTATAGCCTGCTGCAACTATTTTTCCATTAGGGGTAACATCCAAAGCTGTAAAACCCCAATGTGCAATATTACTTGTTGCAGGTACAGGATTACTTACAGTCCATGAAGTGCCATTATCTGTTGAGAATGCAATACTCTTTCCGTTACTCATTGCTATTTTTCCGGCCGACACTTTCTTAATATGCCACATTGCCCCGGTATTCAAAGGAGAGTTAGGTGGAGTACTTGGAAAAGTATTTGATATTGCCACTACTTCATATACACCTTTTTCATAAGCACCGTAAATGGCAGGTACGGCATTTGCCGTGCTATCATTTTTTCCTGTTTTCACCCTTACTACAATACCATTTGAATTACTGGAAATAATAACCAGCGAATCATTAATAGCCAATAACCCCTTATAGGTTTGCGTACATTGGACAGGGTTACTTCCTGTACCTGTAGTTATTGAAACACCAAATTTAGTGCGGTGTAAACTATAATCTTTTAAAACACCTTTTTCAAATTTCCATAAAATTGCACTGTAGTTGGGAACTGATTGTCCGCATGAACCGCTAACATAACCTACAGAATCATTTACAAAATAGATACGCTGTATCTCCGCTGAGTTAAAACCGCTTAATGTAACAGCATTTTGCTGCGGCCTGAACGGGCTTACTAAAGAATCCCAGGTAGCTCCCCCATTCTTTGTAAAATATACTTTAGGTGCATCATTGATGCTTGTGGTGTTGGTGGTGTTTATTGCCGCACCACCAATATAACCAGTGTCTTTATTTAAAAAGTGTAAGCCATTTATATTCCTGCTCAGTGCAGTAAGTGGTGTAGTAACCTGGCTCCAGTTTAAACCACCATCTGTACTTTTTATCATCAACCCACTTCCTCCCACTGCATAAGCAATGGCAGGAGTTACAAATTGCACATCATTTAGCTGTGCAAGTGCAACTGTATTAGCTGAGTTAATAAATTTAAATGGAATGTACTGCCAATTGCGGCCACTATCGGTTGTACGTGCAATTGCCCCGTTGCTACCAACAGCCAAACCTGTTGCGTTATCAATGAACGACATGTCATTCAGATTCAGACCATGCTGAAAAGGAACTACATATTTCCATGGACTATTACCCATTGCAGGGTTTAATTGTGCCTTACTGCCAAGGGCAGCCATCAAAAAAATGATCACTGCCAATGAACTGAACTTTGTTTTGAAACTCTGTTTTACCATTTTTAAGCGTTTTATTGTTTTGGTTAATGAGGGCGGGAATAAATAGAAATGCAATGTTATTCACAACTCCAAAAAATAATTGTAGAATTAACTCTACTGGCTTAAATATTAATTTTGAGTTCTTTTGAAGTATAATTAATAACACCAGTATACATTTACTGCCATGATGCGTTACATTTTAAGCCTTTTTTTTCTTTTTTCTTCTGCTGGCCAGGAGCTATTGGCACAAAATGTACAGAAGGAAGCGAATGTTTGGTACTTTGGAAATTATCTGGGCCTGGATTTTAATAGTGGAACAGCAGTTCCCCTCAATGACGGGCAATTAGCCACCATCGAGGGAGTGGCAACCATCAGTGACGGAAACGGAAGTTTACTTTTTTATACCGATGGCATTAAGGTATGGAATAAAATACATCAGGTAATGCCTAATGGTACTGGTTTGTTTGGCAATCCTTCTTCTACACAGTCTGCTGTAATTGTTCCAAAAATTGGCGACCCAACACGATACTATGTATTTACTGTAGATCAGTTGAGTGGGCCAAAAGGGTTGAATTATTCTGTTGTTAATATGACCCTGGATGGCGGCAAAGGAGACGTAGAATTAAAAAATGTACCACTCCAATTAAATGTGGTAGAAAAAATTACAGCCGTAAGGCATTGCAACAATAAAGATGTATGGGTGATCGCACACGGATCGGCGTCTGATATTTATTACGCTTACCTTGTTTCTGCAACAGGTATCAATACTACGGCGGTGATCAGCCATACGGGTGTAGTATTACCAGGTGTTGTTCCTCCTTCAACCCTGGATTCTTCATCATTGGGTTACCTAAAGGCTTCACCCGACGGAAAAAAAATAGCTGCAGCCCACTGGACAGTTAATGTTGACCTGAGTGATTTTGATAATGCTACCGGCATAGTATCCAATTCCATAAGTTTGTTCCAGCCGAGTGATCCACGTTACTTATCTTATGGCATTGAGTTCTCTCCTAACAGTAGTTTATTATATACAACTGAATGGCGTGACGTAAATACGGCGTTTAGTAAAAATGAGCTGCATCAATATGATATCACTCTTGGCTCCGCTGCTGCGATAAGGGCATCAAGGCAAATAATAGCAGCAGCATTTAATCCCGCCGAAATATATGCAGCTTTACAGATAGCCCCTGACGGAAAAATGTATATGGCACAAAATTTACCATCTACTATTTCCCCTACATATATTTCTTCTATAGGCAGCCCTAATACTTATGGCACCGGGTGCAATTTTACCAACAGTGCAGTGCAATGGTCTCAACCAAACCAAAATTCAACATTTGGTTTACCCACATTCATTCAAAGTTATTTTTATCCTGTCGACAGCTTTACGTATACCATCAACTGCATTAATTTAACCGGTACATTTAATTACAATCCTGCATCCAACGTCGTGTCTGTAAAGTGGGATTTTGGCGATCCGTCATCGGGTGCCAATAACACTTCTACGCAAAATAATCCTACCCATGTTTTTTCCAGCGCAGGTAACTATACCGTTAAACTTATTAAATTTACACCTTGCAGTAGCGATACTTTACAAAGGCAAATGAGTACAGATGGTTTGAATGCCAACCTTGGGCCAGATACTTTGGTTTGTGGTAGCACCAGCCTTTTACTTAATGGAAGTGCAGCAGGCAGCACCAATACTTTTCTATGGCAGGATGGATCTACCAATCCAACTTTTACCGCAACGGCAGATGGCTTGTACTGGGTACAGGCAAGTAACAGCTCCGGATGCTCGAAAAGAGATAGTATCAATGTCACTTTTAAACCATATCCCACTTACAGCCTGGGTGCAGATGCAGCTCCCTGTGCCGGTGATACGCTTATATTAAATGCTACAGTAACCAATGCCAGCAGTTATTTATGGAATAATGGTGCTGTTACACCTACCATCAAAGCTTATCAGGTAGGCATTTATTGGTGCGATGTAAAAAAGGACGGCTGCACTTTCAGAGATAGCTTGGCTATTACCGCTATAAGTCCCAAACCCACAGTTAACCTCGGCGCAGATATTTCTACCTGTGCGTCTCCTCCAATTGTTTTGAATGCTACCTACCCCAATTCAACTTATCTATGGCAGGATGGATCTACCAATCCAACTCTTAATGCCAACAGCTCTGGTTTATATTGGGCACAGGTAACCAGTAATGCAGGTTGCGTAGCAAGAGACAGCATCAACATTGCGTTTAATTCATCACCTGTTTTTAACCTTGGTACAGACCGTGCCATTTGCCAGGGCGATACCCTAACTTTAAATGCAACTGTTGCCAGCGCAATAAGCTATTTATGGAGCACAGGTGCTACAACACCTACCATAAAAGTTTTTGCAGCGGGCACTTATTGGTGCGAAGTAAATAATGGTTGTACTTACAGGGATAGCATAATTATTACTGCAGTGAATGCAAAACCTGTTGTAAATTTTGGTGCAGATATTTCTACTTGCGCTGCACCTCCAATTCTTTTAAATGCCACCAATCCCAACTCAACCTACCTGTGGCAGGATGGATCAACCAATCCAACTTTAAATGCCAGCAGTTCTGGTTTGTATTGGGCGCAGGTAATAAACAATAATGGTTGTGTGGCAAGAGACAGCATCAACATTGCGTTCAATTCACCGCCTGTTTTTAACCTTGGTACAGACCGCGCTATTTGCCAGGGCGATACACTTACTTTAAATGCAACAGTTGCCAGTGCGATAAGTTATTTATGGAGTACCGGCGCTACTACACCTACCATAAAAGTTTTTACAGCAGGTACATATTGGTGTGAGGTTAATAATGGTTGCAGTTTCAGGGACACAATCGTTATTACTGCTGTAAATCCAAAACCAGTTGTTAACCTTGGTGCAGATATTTCTACCTGTGCCGCTCCTCCGATTCTTTTAGATGCTACAAATCCCAACTCAACTTATTTATGGCAGGATGGATCAACCAATCCGACTTTAAATGCCAATATTTCGGGTTTATATTGGGCACAGGTAACTAATAGTTCAGGTTGTATAAAAAAAGACAGTATTAATATTGCATTTAACTCTGCCCCTGTTTTTAACCTTGGTGCAGACCGTCCAATTTGTCAGGGCGATATTGTTACTTTAAATGCAACAGTGGCCGGTGCTATAAGTTATATATGGAATACAGGTGCCACAACACCTACCATAAATGTTTCCACAGCAGGCACTTATTGGTGCCAGGTAAATAATGGTTGTACTTTTAGAGATAGCTTGATCATCACAAGCGTAATGCCCATCCCAGTAGCCTCTTTCAGTATTTTAAAAGATACGCTTTGCGAAGGCAGGCCGGTTTCATTTTCATCTACCTTAACTGGTATAAATGCCTGGCACTGGAATTTGGGTAACGGTAACAGCACCAGCACACCACCATTTACCAGAACTTATAATACAGCAAATACCTACAATATTAGTTTAACCGTAACAGGTAGTAATGGCTGCGTTTCTGCACCCGCAATCGATGTACTTACTATCAACCCGATACCAAAAGTAAATGCTGGTGCCAATAAAATTATTCAAACCGGCAGTTCCGTATTATTGGACGCTTCTGTAACCCCCGCAGGAAGCTATACTTATTTATGGATGCCTGCAACAAGATTGAGTTCGACTTCAATCCTGCAACCGGTTGCTTCGCCGGTAAACACCACCACCTATTTGTTATCGGTGGAAGATGTAGCTTCGCATTGCAAATCATCGGATGATGTACAGGTGATTGTAGTTGACAAATTATTTGTACCAAATGCGTTTACACCTAATGGTGATGGTTTAAATGACAAATGGGAAATGCCTGGTCTGGCATTGTACCCCAATGCAGTTGTAACAGTGTTTAACAGGTATGGTCAAAAAGTGATAGAAAGAAGCAGTTACGGCAGCAATCCATGGGATGGTACTTTTTTAGGTACCCAACAACCTGCCGGAGCTTATGTATATTTAATTGTATTGAACGATACCAATAAACAGGTAATACAGGGGCAGGTATTAATAATTCATTAATAAGAAAACTTACAGAATCTTAAATGATACAACCTAAAATTTTATTGGCTGATGACCACAGCATGATCCGTAAAGGATTGAAGCTGAATATTCAGCTTACACTTGGTTTTACTGATATATATGAAGTGGCCACCTGCAATGAATTGATGAAGGAATTGGTAAAGCATAAATATACCCACCTTGTGCTGGATATTATATTATCAGATGGCAGCACATTGGAAGTGATTCCTAATATCCGCAGAGTTTACCCAGATATGAATATTCTTGTTTTTTCTATGCAGCCTGCAGAAATATATGGCGAAGCATTAAAACAGTATGGCATAAATTATTACATGTCAAAATCAGTTGGTGAAGAAGAGATGCTTCATATTTTGCATAAATTTTTACATAACGAAACACCCGTACGCAAAAATAATGTACATCACCAGGATAACCCTTTTACCACATTGGCACCAAGGGAACTGGAAATATTGCATTATGTATTAAAAGGAATTGGCACAAAAGAAATAGCAGATACCCTTAATCTTAAAATGAACACTATTTCTACAATAAAAACCCGGATCTTTGAAAAAACAACTGCAGGAAATATTAAAGAGTTGATGGAGCTGGCGACTCTCTACAATGTAAATTATTAATCCATTTGTTGTATCTTGTTTGTTAATAGCGTCATTCCAAACTGCTTAAACAATCATGCAAAGAACGCTGCTCATCTTATTTTTAGTATTTCGTTTTACAATTGCCTTTTCGCAAGATACAACAAGCTCCTATAGCCTGCATCAATATACTACCGAAAATGGTTTGCCCTCTAATTTAGTAAGGGGGATTCAGTGGGATAATAATACCAGCTTTTTGTGGATTGTAACTGAGGGTGGAATTGTAAGATTTAATGGTGTAGAATTTAAATCGTATAATAAAGAGAAAATTTCACCCATAGTTCCGCAGAAAAATGTATATGCTGTTAAAAATAATACCGGCAATATTTTTATTTCAGACGGGAGCGGCAATATTTATACTATACAGGAAAACAAACCTTTATTATCAAAACCATCATCTCTAAGTAATTCTTTTACCAATTACCATTTCATATCGGTTTCGGATGCTTTTTTTAATGCTAAAATAAAGGCGCCCCCGGTTTTTCCTGCATCGTTTGAAAAAGTTATTAGCCTCAGTGATACATCCTGTATTATCCTTTATCAAAATACAATATATAGCTATTCGTTAAAAATGGATGCCCCTGCTGAAATTAATATAAAGAAGGGGCATATCAGCTCTATCTTTAAAATAGATAATAACTATTTTTTTGCTGATGATAACCAGCAGGTATTTTTATTGGATACCAAAACTTTCACCGCAGATGAAATTAGTTTTGTTGCAGAAGATAAAGACCTGCTGAATTTCAAAACTTCATTTAGTCAGCTTTTTTGGCAAACAGGCATGAACAGCCCAATAATTGTAAGGTCTAATAAAGCCTGGTTATTAAATTATGTAAATAAAAAAATTACTGCAAAATTAATTTCCAGTATTATACCCACGGATGCAAATATTTCAACAGTTGAATATGCTGTACAAAACGACATACTTTTTATTGGTACCGAATCAAAAGGCATTATTATTATAATTAAGAATTTGGCAGAGCCAAAAAAGAGAAGAAATGCAAATCCCAAAAATAAAAATGCTTATTTTTCGCAGGTTTTATTGAACAATGGCAACATTTTAACCAATGAGGGAGATATTATTGGTAACAGCGATGCGCCACCGGGTTTGTTACCTATCACGGGTAAATTTGCAACAAGAATTTCTTCAACCAATAACGGAAACTTAATCTGGTATAATTCCAATAATCCAAAAGGGCCTAATTTTCTGCATCAATTTAATAAAACAACCGGGCTTACTACAAATTTTGAAAAAATAAAAATCAGCACACAGGTAGTAATATCAGGTGATACTACTTATGCAGCAAATAATAATGGCATAGGCATAATACAGGGAGACAGTATCTATTACCTATACGAATACCCTAAAAATGCTGCAGGCCTTTATACTTACGATTTTAAAGAAATAACACCAGGTGTTTTAGCAGTAGCAGGCTGCAGTGGTTTATTAAGGTTTACTATTGCCACTAAAAAAATTGACACTGTTTATTCAAAACCAAATGCCTGCTTTGGCAGCATTTGGAAATATAAAGATTATATTTTCTGGAGCAGTTATGGTTTTGGGTATTTCGTGTATAAAAACGGTGTGATAAAAGAAATGCCGATCGATAAAAACGAGTATCTCTTATACTGCCATTGCTTTGTCCTTGACCCTTATGGCTTCTGTTGGATTAGTACCAACAGGGGATTGTTTAAAGCAAAGCTGGATGACATCATAGCTTATTTTGAAGGCGGGGCTAAATCTGTATACTACCATTATTTTGGGAAAAAGGATGGTATAGAAATGACTGAACTAAATGGAGGCTGCAGCCCCTGTGCAGTAACTTTAAAAGATGCTACTATTTCTTTTCCCACAATGGATGGTTTACTTTGGGTAAATCCGGCAACAGCAAACCCAATTTTACCAGCGGGAGATATTTTTATAGATGATGTTTTGATAGACAATAGAAGCATGGCTCCAGACTCCTTAAATAAAATTACCCTTGCAGCTTCTGTACAGGAAATCATTTTCAAATTGGGTATTGCTGCATGGTGCAATAAAGAAAATATTTATTTAGATTATCAATTGAATGATACCTTAAATTGGAAAAGGCTTAAAGTAGAAGATAATCCTTTTATTGGATTTGATAATCTGCCCAGTGGAAAATATATATTACGAATAAGAAAACTCAATGGTTTTGGCATTAACAATTACACCTACAAAACAATTGAATTTGTAATTGCAAAACGTTGGTTTAGCCAATGGTGGTTTTATCTTTTAATATTAGCAATACTTATTAGCCTCATTACCTTAGTTGGTAAAATAAGAACCAGGCAGTTTGCATTACAGCAAAAAAAGTTGGAACAGCAGGTAGCTGAAAAAACAAAAGAATTAGTAGACCAAAATGAAATTCTTGAAAAAAACAATACTATAAAAACAAGGCTTATCTCCATCATTAGCCATGACATTGTAACACCATTAAGATTTGTAACTGTAGCAGGAAAAAATCTAATTGAAAAGAGAGCATTAATGTCGGATGAATTACAACAGGAAACCATACAAGAAATAACCAATACTTCTCAGGAACTGCAATTGCTTAGTACCAACATCCTTAACTGGATAAAATACCAGAATGAAAACAGGCGCCAGGCTAAAGAAAACTTTAATCTGTATGAAACCGTGAATCAGGTAATGGGTGTTTTAAATTCGCTGGCCAAGCAAAAAAACCTGATACTCGTAAATAAAATAGATGATCAGTTAAGGATATACCAATATTTTGAACCGATGAAAATTCTGATCTACAACCTGCTCACCAATGCTATTAATTTTACCGAAAAAGGTACGATAGAAATTTCATCTCAACCAGAAGAAGATCAATTAGTGATTGCAGTAAAAGATGAAGGTGTAGGAATGACACCTGAACAGATCAAAAACATAATGGCCGACCAGTTTATTATTTCTTCTGCAAACATAGACAACAGAAAAGGTAACGGTCTAGGCTACCTGATAATAAAAGATCTTGTAAAAATGATGGGCGCTACTTTAAACATAGATAGTGACAAAGGAATTGGCACAACAGTTTCTTTTACGCTCAACATCACCAAATGATGTGTGATTTATGATGTGTGAAATCACAAATTCTAAAATCCTAAATCTAAAATCAATATAGTAATCTTACTTTAATGGTTCCTTTTACATTACGCAACAATTCTACCGCATTTTTACTTAAGCCTTTATTTACATCCAACACCACATAACCAATATTTTCATTGGTCTTTAAGTATTGGCCTAAAATATTGATGTGGTGTTTGCTTAACTGTGTATTTATTTCGCTCAACACACCAGGCACATTATTATGTATATGCAATATGCGATGTGTACCTTCTTGTGGTGGTAAGCTTAATGCAGGCACGGTATGTGAACCGTAAGTAATTCCCTTTTCTAAATAATTAAATAATTTATTGCTAACATCATCGCCAATATTTTGTTGCGCCTCTTGTGTACTGCCACCAATATGTGGTGTAAGCAATACGTTGCTTAAGCCCTGTAATGGCGTAGTAAATTTATCACCGTTCTTTTCGGGCTCCCATGGATATACATCAATTGCTGCACCACCTAAATGCCCTTCTTTTAAAAATTTTGCCAATGCATCAAGGTCTACTACTTCTCCCCTTGCGTAGTTAATTAATATACTGCCTTTTTTAAAGTACTTTAAATTATTTTTGTTGATAAGGTTTTTAGTGCTTTCAATTTCTGGTACATGCAGTGTAATAATATCTGAACTACTTACTAATTCTTTTAAAGTTTTCTTATCTTCTGCATTACCCAATGGCAGCTTGGTTTCTACATCATAAAAAATAACTTTCATCCCAAGCCCTTCAGCCAATACACTTAATTGGCTGCCTATATTGCCATAACCGATTATGCCTAAAGTCTTTCCCCGCAATTCGTAACTGCCGCTTGCATCCTTTAACCAAATACCATCATGTGCAGCCTTATTTTTATCGACTATTTTTCTTATCAGCATTATAGATGAGCCAATAACCAATTCGGCTACGCTTCGTGTGTTGCTATAAGGTGCATTAAAAACAGCTACGCCCTTTTTAGTAGCCTCGTTTAAATCAACCTGGTTGGTACCAATACAAAAGCAGCCGATGGCCTGCAATTTGGCAGCAGCATCCAATACTTTTTTAGTAACCTGCGTTTTACTTCTTATACCTAATAAGTGTACGTTTTTTACGGCAGCAATTAATTCATCTTCTGATAAAGCACCGTTTATTTTTTTTACTGTAGCATATCCAGCAGTATTAAAAAAATTTACTGCTACATCACTTATGTTTTCTAAAAAAAGAATGTTGATTTTTTCTTTCGGGTAACTTGTTATTTTTTTTTCTGCCATGAGTTTTACACCGTATTTTGTGCAAATATATTCTATCTAAGTCTTAATATTTTTATGATACCGAATTTTTATAACTTATTCTATATAAATACAGCTTTGCAACTTAAAAATAAAACCTATGCAAACAGCCGCTGGGCTGTATCTGCCCCAATTGCAATACTATTGTTTTCTTTGTCTTTTATGTTCTCCTGCCACCAGGGCAATACAGATACAGCTTCGGCCAATAAAAAAAACGCTACTTCTATAATTGAATTACCCAAGCCAACCCCTATTGCCAAGGCAGAGGCCGACCGATTACACACTGCCTGCGAGCAATGGTTTGATTCTGCTTTATTATACCGAGGTTTTAACGGAGGTATGCTGGTTGCCAAAAATGGCAATATAGTTTTTGAAAAATATACCGGTACCGGCCATTTGCCGGGCACTGATTTAATTACTGCAGAAACACCGCTACAAATTGCTTCTACCTCTAAAACATTTACTGCAATGGCAGTATTAAAACTTTGGCAAGATGGCAAATTGAATATTGATGATGAATTGAGCAAATACATCAAAAATTTTAATTACCCCGGTGTTACCATCCGTTCTTTATTGACACACCGCAGTGGCTTGCCTAACTATTTATATTTTATGGATAACCTCGGCTGGGACAAAACAAAAAATGCGACCAATGCAGATGTATTAAATTACCTGGTCACCAAAAAAGCGCAATTGGAAGATATTAGTACACCTAATACCCATTTTACTTATTGCAATACCAATTATGCGTTATTAGCTTTATTGGTAGAACTGGTAACCAGCAAAAAATTTCCTCAATATTTACAAGAGACTTTTTTTGCGCCATTACAAATGAAGCACAGTTTTGTTTTTAATCCGTTAGACTCTATAAAAGTAGATCTTAGTTACGATCGCAGTGGCCGTTTAAACCCTCTCAATTCTTTAGATGGGGTGTACGGAGATAAAAATGTGTACACCACACCGCAAGACCTTTTGATTTGGGACAGGGCATTACGCAGCGATAAAATTTTTAAGCCCGAAACATTAACGCAGGCTTACGCACCTTACAGCAATGAAAAACCTGGCGTTAGAAATTATGGCCTGGGCTGGCGCATGAATATTTATCCCGATGGAAAAAAGATGATTTATCACAATGGATGGTGGCACGGTAACCGTGCAGTATTTATAAGGTTATTAAAAGAAGATGCTACCATTATTATCATCAGTAATAAAGATAATTCTACTATTTATAAAGCCAAAATACTCTGCAACCTTTTTGGCGATTACTATGGCGGTGATGAAGAAGATGATAATGAAAGTTCGAGAAGTACTGATGTACTATCTCCCTTACAACCCAACAAGCCAATTATAAACGAAGTGAAAATCTCTAAAAAAAATGAAAAGCTGCAACAGTTATTTAAGGATAAAAATAAAATAACCACACACCACTAAGCAGCTATTTCTTTATTATTTTACTCCTGTAATTTTTAGAGGAAGTCATTTTTTGCAGGTTATTGCAAAAAATGTGCAATAAATTTAAGTAGTTTTTGCGGTTTTCTGCAATATTTTACTTTAATTTGAATAGTAATAGCTAATGCTGATGCTAAAAAAAGAACGACAAGCCTATATTGTACACCAGGTAAACCTGCATAACAAAGTGCTGTCAACCAGCCTTAGCACAGAGATAGATGTATCTGAAGACACCATTCGGAGGGACCTGCAGGAACTTGCAGACGAAGGCAGGTTGATTAAAGTTCATGGTGGCGCGTTGTCTCATGCATTTAACGATATTTCCTACTCTTCTAATAAAGTTTATTCACAGGATAATAAAAAAATTATTGCCGATAAAGCAGTAAAGCTGATAAAAGATGGCATGTTTGTTTTAACCGGTGGCGGTACAACCATTATAGAGTTAGCCCGTTCATTGCCTGTTTCTTTATCTGCTACATTTATATCGGGCAGTATACCGGCAATAGTTGAATATATGCACCACCCTACTATTGACGTAATTGTAATTGGTGATAAATTATCGAAGAGTTCAAAAATAACATTGGGCGCGGATGCATTGGCAAGAATAAAGAGTTTGAAGCCTGATCTTTGTTTTTTGGGCATTAACTCAATAGACTTACAGCACGGCATAACCGATAACGATTGGGATGTAGTGCATATAAAGCAGGCAATGATAAACGCATCTCAAAAAACGGTGTGTTTAACAATTTCTGAAAAGATAAACAGCATACAACCTATACATGTTTGCGATTTGTTGAATATTGATGTATTGATAACTGAATTACCCCACGATCATCCCATGCTGCAACCTTATAAAGATGCAGGGATAACCGTGATATAAATATTTTTTAAAAAATCCATTAACTACTGCTAAAGCCAGGCTACACTATTTTGTTGGCCTTATTATAAATTTTATAAACCAACTAAACTATACAATATGCGAAAATTTGCTTTTTATTTACTCATGCTTTTCCTGTCACTTAGTTCCCTTGCGGTGAATGCACAGGAAAAAACAGTAACCGGCACAATAACGTCGGGAGCTGACAATTCTAAATTACCTGGAGTTACTGTTAAGGTTAAGGGTAGCAATAACTCTACTCAAACAGACGCGAGAGGTGTATTTACTATTAAAGCCCGTAAAGGTGATGTGTTACTTTTTACATATGTTGGTTTTGCCCCCTCCAGCGTAACAGTAGGTGATCAAACAACTATTGTAGTAACGATGAACACAGCAGACGGACAACTAGGAGAAGTTGTTATTACAGCAATGGGCATTAAAAAGGAACGTAAGGCTTTAGGCTACTCAGTTACAGAACTGAATGCTAACGAATTGATGAAAAATAAAAATACCAATGTTATCAATTCTTTGGCAGGTAAAGTTCCAGGTGTAAATGTTACCCAATTTAGCGGCTCGGCAGGTGCTGGTGCATCTATAACCATCCGTGGAGGTAATTCAACATCGGAAGGAAGGCAGAACCAGCCCTTATTTGTTATTGATGGTATTATATACGATAACTCGACTTCGGTTACGGGAAATACAGGAACTGACGGTTTGTCCCGTAGTAACACTACCTACTCTAATCGAGTAATGGATGTTAACCCAGAAGATATTGAAACCTTGTCGGTTTTAAAAGGTGCTGCGGCAGCGGCATTATATGGATCACGTGCGGCAGATGGTGTTGTTATCATTACAACAAAAAAAGGCGCGGATGGCGCTGTAAAAGTTAATGTGGCCAGTAAAATAAGTAACTCTCACGTAACCAAGTTGCCTGAGGCTCAAACTTCATTTGCAAACGGCATTTATTCCAGCAATGGTGTTTTAACCAAGACTTCTTACAATTCGTGGGGGCTTCCAATTACATCAGCAGATACGCTGTATGACAATATTGGTAATTTCTTTCAAAATGGTATTGTATATGATAACAACGTAAGTGTGGCTGGCGGTTCAAAGAATAGCTCCTTCTTCTTATCTGGTTCTAATTTCAAACAAAGTGGTATTGTTCCAAACACCAGTTATAATAAAACCACTTTCCGCTTTAATGGCGAACAGCGTTATGGTCACCTTACTTTGAATGCAAACATCGCATACTCAGTTGCCGATATTAATAGAACGTTGACTACTGCCGGATTGTACGGAAGCGGCGTTGGCAGTATGCAATCATTGTACACTTTTCCACAAACGTATGACATCAAAAATTATTTAAATTCCGACGGATCACAGCATAGGATATACGCTGGTGTACTTGCTTTAGATGGCGATATAGACAACCCTTACTGGATTATAAAAAATGATAAACTTACATCACAAACCAAACGTGTCACTGGAGGTATAAATGGTAATTACAAAGTTACCAACTGGTGGGATGTTACAGCACGTTTGGGTTATGACCAATACGGAACCAATGATTATACCTATATCACTCCAGGTTCTGCAGTGGCTCCGCTTTACCAAAACGGACGTTTGAGTAAAGACCTATTAAATTATACCTATGTTACTACAACTGTGATGACAAATTTTCACAAAACATTCTTTCACGATTTTGAAACACACCTGATGGTGGGAACAACATCTGAAAACACGAGCATTGTAAATCAGAACCATTGGGGATACACTTTTGTTGTACCGGGTACCATCAGCTTTAATAATATTGCAACAACCAATAAATTTTTTACTGATGGAACAACCAGAAGACGTCTTGTAGGTGTTTACGGAGAAGCAGGAATTTCTTATAAAAATATCGCCTATCTTACTGTAACTGGCCGTAACGATCAGTCTTCAACATTGGCCATACAAAACAATTCTTATTTTTATCCTTCTGTAAGCGGTTCATTTGTGTTTACAGAATTGCTGCCTAAGAGCAGGATTCTTTCTTTTGGTAAAGTTCGTGCGAGTTGGGCAAGAGTTGGTAAAGATGGAAATGCATATGCCACCAATACTTATGTAAACCCACCCATCACCATCGGTTCTTTTACAGGTGTAGGTAATCAATATTATTCCGGTAATCCTGATTTAAAACCTGAAATTCAAAATTCATGGGAACTTGGTGGAGAATTCAGATTCCTGAATGGTCGCTTTGGTTTAGATTATACTTATTATCATAGTGAAACAGAGAACCAGATCGGGCAGCCACGTCTAGCTCAATCCGGCGGTTTTATCTTCAGCACACTTAATTCCGGTTCAGTAATCAACAAAGGGATGGAAATAGCTCTTAATGGTAAAGCAATAGCGACAAGGGATTTCTCTTGGGACATTACCTTGAACTATTCTTATAACAAAGGCAGATTGGGAGCTTTCCTTCCAGGTGTGGCCTATTTTTACCCAACAGATGCTCAATTTGGAACAGTAAAAGCAGCATCAATACCTAATGGAGGTTATTTCCTTGGAATGACCGGTCAATCTTATTTGCGTGAGGTTGACTCAAAAGGAGTTGAAATACCTAACGGGCGCTACCAAGTAGACCCTAACACTGGGTTTTATAAACTCAACACCACGAACCCAATTGTAGGTAACCGTGAACCGGATTTTATCGGAGGCATCAATAATACTTTGCGTTATAAAAAATTGTCTTTGTCATTCCTTCTTGATATCCGCAAAGGTGGAGACGTGTTTAATGGCACTGAATATGCTTTGGTTGCGAATGGCTTAAGTAAAATGACTACGCTGAACAATCGCCAATCAGTAACGGTAACTGGTGTTAACAGCGTAACCGGAGCTGATTTTAGCCAAACCTATACAGCAGGTACAAACTATACCATTGGTACTACAACCTATGCTGGTTCATATTTAATCCAACAGTATTGGGCAAACTACGCAGCCAATTCTTATAACTTTATCACTTCAGTAAATTGGGTTAAACTAAGGTCGCTGTCATTAAACTACGACTTTACCAGTTTGTTGAAGAAAACCAAAGCCATTAAGGGTATTTCTGCAACCGTAGTGGGTACCAACCTGTTTACTATCACCAATTATAAAGGAATGGATCCTGAAGTAAGTGCTGCAGGTGGAACAGGTGGTTCAGGTTCTACAGGTATCGATTATCTTGGTGTACCAACAGTTAGAACCATCACTTTTGGATTAAATATTACGTTATAATAATAAAACAAGTAAATTATGAAACATATAAAATATATCATACTGGGCAGCCTGATTATGTTGGGCGCTACTTCCTGTAAAAAATGGCTGGATGTTAATACAGATCCCGATAATCCAAATAACCAAAGCGTATTGGTTCAAAACCGTTTGCCATGGATTGAGCATTTTTATCAATACACTGCCGGGGTTACCAACTACCGTACTTCGTGTATTGCTGGTGTTTATTATACCAACTCGGCCAACCCCAACACGTTTAGCACAACATGGGCATGCACAAATGCCAATTCAACCACCTCTTATCAAACGTGGTTTGTAGAAGTATCAAGCAACCTTGTTGATATGTACAATAAAGCTCAGAAACAGGGTGCTTATCACTATATGGCTGCTGCAGATGTTTTCCATGCACTGGGTTATATGCAAATGCTGGATCTGTATGGCGAAATGCCTTACACAGAAGCAGGAACAGGTAATCCAAGCCCGAAACCAGATGATGGTAAAACTATCTTTAATGGCTGTATGGCAAAATTGAATGAAGCCATCAACTTGTTTAGCCAAACACAGGCGACAGGTGCACCCTCACTTGCAAGCGGAGATTTGTGGGGTGGTGGCGACGTAAGTAAATGGATAAAAGCTTGCTGGGGATTAAAGGCTCGTTACTTTTTGAAGCTATCAAAAAAGACGGATTTGTACAATGCAGATTCTATCCTCAACTGTTTATCTAAAGGCCCACAGTCTATTGCCGACAATTTGGTAGGGCCAGGTTATAACAACAGCACCGTAACTGATTACTTGCTAGGCGACCCGGTGGTAACAAACGGTAACTTTGATTATGCGGCTTATGGCAACACCATTCGTATGTCTCAGTATTATTATAATCTGTTGGCCAATATTCGTGGTGCAGGCGTAGCTGATCCCCGTCTGGCTAAAATTGTACCTTCGTATATGACCAATGTTAAATTGGATCCCATAACAAACAGGGTTTCATCTTATACCTGGGCCCGTTCTATAGGCGTAGATTCTTACAATCCTCAAACCGCATCAGCGCCGTTGAGTGTAGCAAACAGATTGGCAAAAGGAGGTGCTACTTCCATAGCAACTGCAAGTTATGCCGGTGTTAATACAAATATTACTTATGCCATTACTGATGCAACAGATCGTGCAAACTTTATTGCCGCAGTTACAGCGTCAGGCAAAACATTTACAACCAGCGGAAATAATGTAACTGTAACCTACAAAGCTGGTTCTGTATTTATAAACAGTACTAACTATCTGCTTGCAGGCGATACAGCTTATGTAAACATGCGTAGCAGTGCTATTGCCACATCTGGTATTCCTGCACAAGGCCAAACAGATGTTAGCTGGTATGCTGCTGCACCTGCAGCCCGTTCTGGCGTAGCAGCAGCAGCGGTGGGCTTTACTGATGGCGTAGTTGCATCAACAGGTTCGTTTCAGGTTCGCCCAGTTAGCGATCAGGAAATTGTAACTTTCCATGAAATGAACTTTATTAAAGCAGAAGTTTACCTTAGAAAGGGAGACCCTGCCAATGCTTACACAGCATATAGAGCAGGTATACAGGCACATATTGATATGATGCAGGCTAAGTTAGCTTCATGGCAGTCTGCCGGGTATACAGCTACTAATCCCGATATGGCTCCTATGAGTTCTTCTGATATCAATACTTATTTTGCAAGCACCGCAGTAGCCAATGCGGGTAATATCACTATGGCAGATATCATGCTGCAAAAATATATTGCCATGGGTTGCAGTATTGAAAACTGGAATGATATGAGACGTTTTAACTTTAGTGCTGGTAATGTAGGCACATTTGGTGTTGTTTACCCTGGTTATCAACGTGGACCATTATTTACTGGCAGTGCCCAGTTGACTGGTGCTTCCCCTACAGATCCAAGGTATTGGATCCGCCGCTACGCACTACCTCCAACCTATGAAATAAATTATAACTCTATAAATACATTAGCTTTAAATCCACACGCTACAGATCCTAATATATGGAGTATGCCGATTTGGTGGGACTGTGCAACTGATGCTGAGTATTATGGATATCTTAAATAATAATAAGATGCTTTAAAGTATCTTATTAAAATATAAAAATAAAGCCGCTCCAGATATTTGGAGCGGCTTTTTAAATTTTGGAATTGTCTTATTTGAAATAATATCACTAATTTTTTAAGAATTTTTCTGCAATATTTTTTTGAAGAAAGTTGTTGTTTGCAGCTTTTTGAAAAAATATGCAAATTTTTATTCATTTTTCTGCGGCTTTATGCAATATTTTACTTTAATTTGAAGAGTAATTGCCAAACGCTAATGCTAAAAAAAGAACGACAAGCCTATATTGTACACCAGGTAAACCTGCATAATAAAGTACTGTTGACCAGTCTTAGCTCCGAAATTGATGTATCTGATGACACCATTAGAAGAGACTTGCAGGAACTTGCAGACGAAGGCAGGTTGATTAAAGTTCATGGTGGCGCGTTGTCTCATGCATTTAACGATATTTCCTACTCTTCTAAAAAAGTTTATTCGCAGGATAATAAAAAAATTATTGCCGATAAAGCAGTAAAGCTGATAAAAGATGGCATGTTTGTTTTAACTGGTGGCGGTACAACCATTATAGAGTTAGCCCGTTCATTGCCTGTTTCTTTATCTGCTACATTTATATCGGGCAGTATACCGGCAATAGTTGAATATATGCACCACCCTACTATTGATGTAATTGTAATTGGTGATAAATTATCGAAGAGTTCAAAAATAACATTGGGTGCAGATGCATTGGCAAGAATAAAAAGTTTGAAGCCTGACCTTTGTTTTTTGGGCATTAACTCAATAGACTTACAGCACGGCATAACCGATAACGATTGGGATGTAGTCCATATAAAGCAGGCAATGATAAACGCATCTCAAAAAACGGTGTGTTTAACAATTTCTGAAAAGATAAACAGCATACAACCTATACATGTTTGCGATTTGTTGAATATCGATGTATTGATAACTGAATTACCCCACGATCATCCCATGCTGCAACCTTATAAAGATGCAGGGATAACCGTGATATAAATATTTTTTAAAAAATCCACTAACTACTGCTAAAGCCAGGCTACACTATTTTGTTGGCCTTATTATAAATTTTAAACCAACTAAACTACACAATATGAGAAAATTTGCAACCAGGTTAATTGCATTTCTGTTTTTTCTGCTGCCCTTTATTGCACAGGCACAAACCGTTGTTACCGGAAGGGTAATAAGCGATGATGGCACTGCAGTGGATGGTGCATCAGTAACCGTTAAAGGCAAAAACAACGGAACTAAAACAGATGCCCAAGGCAATTTTAGAATAACTGCCGCCCAGGGAGATGTGATCGTGGTATCCTTTGTTAATTTTATTACACAACAAACTTCCGTTAAGGATGCTACTACCGGAATAGTTATTAAACTGATCCGTGCTGATAAGACACTTGATGAAGTGGTAGTTGCAATGGACATTAAAAGAAACCCAAGAGAGTTAGGGTATTCAGTTCAAACTGTAAAGGGTAGCGATATTGCACAAACGCAAAGAGAAAACTTTGTAAACAGCTTACAGGGTCGTGTAGCCGGTGTTACTATTACACCAACAACTGGTGCTGCTGGTGCTTCTTCGGGTATTGTGTTAAGAGGTTACAACTCTTTATCAGGTACCAACCAGCCTTTGTTTGTGGTAGATGGTATCATCCTTGACAACTCTACACTTAATACCAATTCACAAGGTGGGGCTGGTATTGGCCTTGCTTCCGATTTACCAAACAGAAATAATGATTATACCAATCGTATTGCAGACATCAATCCTAATGATATAGAAAATGTCACTGTATTAAAAGGCCCCGAAGCAACAGCGTTGTACGGAAGCCAGGCAAGTAACGGTGCTATAGTTATTACTACAAAAAAAGGTAAAAGCACAGGTGGAAAAGCATTAGTTTCTTACGATAATAATTTCCGTTTTCAAAAAATCACCCGTTTTCAAGAAGTGAATAATGATTATGGCCCAGGTGGAAGCAATGGTATTCCTTTTGCACAAACTGGTGCTGCTACAGGTCAGTTTACTTCTTTTGGCCCACAATGGGCTGCAGGTACACAGCTTTACGATAACCTGCATCACTTTTACAGAACAGGTATTTCTCAAACACATAATTTAGGTGTAGAGGTAGGAAGCAAGAATGTTGCCTTTAGAATATCTGGCCAATATTTTAATGACCTGGGTGTAGTACCAAACAATACTTATACAAAGTATAATTTCAAAATATCTAACACTACCAAGGTTGGAAAATATATAACACTTACCCCAAGTATAGCGTTTACAAATTCTACCAACGTAAAACCATTAAAAGGTACAACAGCTAATGGAGGATATTTGCTGGATTTGTATTCATGGCCAGCTAACAATGATATCCGAAATTTTCAGGATGGTAACGGTTCTAAATTAATACTGTTTAATCCAAGCTACAATACGGATTATGACAACCCTATCTGGAGTGCTAAAAATAATTACAGCGGCGATTATACCAACCGCTATGTTTCTTCCTTAGGCGTAGATATTAACCCAACCAAATGGCTGGCTATAAACGGAAGGTTTGGATACGATACTTATAAGAGTAAAGGGTTTCTTTTTACACACCCCGAATCTTTTGTATTAACTGCAGCTCAGGGTGGTACATTGGATAACTATTATCGCACTTATAAAGGGTACAACCACACTATTACAGCAACGGCTAAAAAAACTTTAGGCAATTTCAATGGCCGTTTATTGGTGGGTACCATGTGGCAGGATAACGAGATGCAGATGTTTAGTGTATTGGGTAATCATCTTATAGATGGGGTAACCAATGGCATTATGATGAAAAATGGCCAGCAATTTTCAAACTACGCTTTCATACCTAAGGATAGCAGTACTACCTTAGTTAGTTCAAGAACAAGATTGTTGAGAAATTACCGGGGCTTGCCTAACCTTAGCATACTAAGGGAGTTTGCATATTTTTTTGAAGGGTCTATTGGATATAAAAATCTTGCTTTCTTAACTTACTCTCATCGTTTTGAAAGCGCATCTCCAATACCTGCACAAAACAGGAACTATCATTTCCCTGGTGCAAGTTTAAGTGTAATCGTTTCAGATATCTTTCCTGCAATTAAAAAAGGAGACATCTTAAACTACTTTAAACTAAGAGGTTCGTTAGCTAACACAGCAAGGTTGAATGATCCTTATTCAAACCAATCTGTTTTTGTAAATAATCTAAGTAGCTCAACAATGCCGGGCAGTACATATACTTATGGTTTTACAAATGCAAATACCGATTTACGTCCAGAGCGCCAGAAAACGTATGAAATGGGTGCTGAGCTAAGGTTTTTAAATAATGCTATCACTATTGAAGGAGCTTATTACAATACGCTTTGTACTGATCAGATTATGCAGGGATACAGGGCCAGTTATGCAACAGGATATGTATTGAATACCACCAATGCGGCATCGTTACGTAACCAGGGTGTTGAATTAACTATGAATTTGGCTCCAATACAAAAGAAAGATTTTAGCTGGAACGTAACGTTTAACTTTAACCACATGTGGAGCAAAGTTTTAACGCTTCCAGAATCTATTGGTATTTACAATGATTTCTATAATTCTGATACTTACATTTCTAATGCAAGAGGAGGATTAATAAGAAACCAGCCTACAGGAACTATCACAGGTTCAACTTATACAAGAAACAATGCAGGACAAATAGTTATTAATCCTTTAAGTGGTTTGCCAGTAATTACAGCGGGTAATTCATTAATTGCAGATAGAACGCCTGATTTTACTTTAGGTACTTTAAACTCATTCAGGTATAAAAACTGGAGCTTAAGTTTTTTATGGGATCTTAAAGTTGGTGGAGATATTTATAACGGTACCGAACAAGTGCTTACCGGCTTAGGCAAAAGCGCAAGAACTGCTGACCGTAACACACCACTGATTGTTGATGGTGTATTGCAAGATGGCTTACAAAACACAGCAAACCCAACTAAAAACACTATTGTTATCAATCCTTATTTCTTGAGTTCTTATTATACCTCAATGCCTGATGAAGCATTTATTCAAAAAGATGTAAACTGGTTGAGATTAAGAGACGTTACTTTAAACTACATGTTCCCTGCAAGGATCATGCATCGTTTAAAAGGTGTTAAAAGTCTTGGTGCTTTCTTAACAGGAAACGATCTTGTACTTATTACTAATTATCACGGAGCAGATCCTGCTGTAAACTCAAACAATCCTGGTACAGGTGGTGTGGGTGGTTATGGTCTTGATTTGGGAAGTGCGCCAACGCCTATAAGTTTCAGCTTTGGTTTACGTGCTAATTTTTAATTATAAATAAAAATTTAAAACTTTTTGTATGCAAAATAAAATTATAAAATCATTGCTTTTTATCGGGCTTATCGGTATAGTCTGCATATCATCATGTAAGAAAAAGATAGATGATGCCTATCTAAATCCTAATGCAGCAGTTGTGGAGCCAATAGAAAGTATATTACCTGGTGTAATTGGAAGTTTCACAGCTTTTTTCTCTAATGCAGGTACTGGCTATGGTGTTCAGGCTGACGGTATATTATTAGGCCGTTATATTCAGTATTGGGGTTCTCAAACCAATGGAGAACTGTATGGCACCATGGGTAGTCCATGGGCAACTAATAGTGATAATACCGGCGGTATGTGGGGAGCAGTTTATTATGGAATGGGCCAAAATGTAAATAAGATTATTCAATGGGGTACCGAACAGCAAAAATGGGATTATGTAGGCGTTGGCCAGGCTATAAGAGCATGGGGCTGGTTAGAATTATGTAACCAGTATAACGATGCCATTTTAAAAGAGGCGTTTAATACCAGCCTATCACAATTTCATTACGATTCGGCAAGTTTGTTTTACGATAGTTGCAGGGCTATTTGTTTTAGATCTTTAGGTAATTTAAGCAGAACTGACGGAGCTGTTAGCCAGGCCAACCTTGCTATTGGTGATGCATTCTTTAACAATGGCGATGTTAACAAATGGAAGAAATTTGTTTATGGCATTTTAGCCCGCAGTTATATGGACTTAAGTAATAAGGCAAATTTCTTAACTGATCATCTTGCAGATTCTGCAATCAAATATGCTAATCTTTCCTGTACCACCAATGCCGATAATCAAACGGTAAAAGTTTCCGGTGGCCCTACATCACAGGTTAATAATTATTTTGGGCCCTTCCGTGGTAATATTGGTACCATCAGGCAGGGAGCATATATTGCCGATTTGATGTCTGGTGTTAACAATGGTGCTTTTTTCAATGTAGCTGATCCAAGAAGATGGTATATGCTGCGTGAAAACCTGAATGGTGCGTTCAAAGGTTTTACTGTATGGGCAGGTTCCAGCAGCCTTGCTAACAATGACTACCCATTCAATTATTGGGGTCCGGTAATTCCTGCATCAGGGCCTATAGCACCAGCATCAACTGGTGCGCCAACTATAGACGATAGCAGGTATCTTTATCAAAATACAAGCCCTTGGCCAATGATGACCGCATCTGAAATGCAGTTTATTGTGGCAGAAGCTGCATATCGTAAAGGAGATTTTGCAACTGCAAAAGCTGCATACGTTAATGCGATCAGTCTTAATTTTGATATGTTAACTACTTCGTACAACCAACATATTCCCGCTGCCGCAGCTATTACTCCCACTATAAAAAGTACTTACATGAACAATACAGCTGTTGTTCCTGCTTTAGCAACCGACCTAACGTTAACGCATATCATGTTGCAAAAATACATTGCATTGTATACCTGGGGCGTTCAAGAAACATGGACTGATATGAGAAGGTATCATTATATAGATGCTGATCCAGTAACAACAAAACAAGTGTATGCTAATTTTACACCTCCGACTGGTTCAAACCTTATATCTACTAATCTTGGCAAATGGGTATATAGGTGCAGGCCGAGGTACAACTCAGAATTTTTGTATGACATTCCTGAACTAACAAGGATTGGTGCATATCAAAATTCTGATTACACCACTTACGAATGTTGGTTTTCTCGAAAATAATTTATCCATTAAAACAAGATACTGATGAAAAAATATATCGCTTTTATAACAACATTATCCTTCGCAGTTGGCATATTGTCATCATGCCATGATAAGCCGGAATTGATAGCCACCACTTCGGCGCCGGATGGTGTAGCCTACGTTAAAGTGGGAGACTTTGCGCCAAACTTTAGAACAGTGTTTGGTAATAAACCAGATAGTTTTAACGTATTTGTAAATAATCAAAAAATATCGGGTTCTTACTTATCGTACGGTGGCCTATACCCTACAACAACTAACTTATATGCAGCTGTACCAGCCGGTGCAGTTACAATAAAAATGACTCAAGGTATAACCAATCCCGATTCTGTAACACTGATCTCATTAAATAAAACGCTTACTGCGGGTGCTTATTATTCATTGTTGGTTACCGATTCTGTTCAAACTGCCGGTGAGCCTAAGCAAATATTTGTACAGGACAATTTTTCCAGAGTTGATACACTGCATTATATGCTGAGATTTGCACACACTATTTTAACGGACACTGCAGGTAAAAATGTAGATGTGTGGTCGCAAAGGCTTAAAACAAATATCTTCAGCAATATTGCTCCGGGAACAGTTACAGCTTTTACTACTCAACCTTATTTTTATGTAGCCGATACTTTCAGTGTAAGAAGAGCTGGTACTACTAACGAACTAACAAAGTTAAGTACGCTGGCTCTTCCAATAGGAAGAGAACGTGCTTACACTTTAGTATACAAAGGTACTTCTGATGCGGCAAGCACTAAACCAAGATCGTTGGTGTATTACAACAATCAATAAAAACCTAACAATAAGATTTACAATAAATAAATTAGCCCCCAACAAGTTGGGGGCTAATTTATTTATATCCATGTTAAAGATGATAGCCGTAGTTTTTATTCTTTCTTCCACGAAGCACTATACGCAATAAAAGACAACGGCAACCCTATCATACATATCAATATCAATGTCCCCTTAAGCGCCTTATCCCATTTTATTTGGCTTATAGGATTTGTGGGGATATAACTTAGCCGCACCACTATCAAATTCATCACCACCCAAATGAATAATCCATAAACGACACCTGTAACAATGCGGTTCTTTGCCAATACATCGGTCTTACTATACAGCCAGAAAAAGAAGAACGTAAATGCAAAAGCAATTACATAGTGAAGCGCTAATCCTAATACTGCATAACCAGTTCCTCCTGCCGTAGCATCTTTTCCTACAAGGCCAGTAGAAATGTAATACAATATTTTCTCTACAGTAGTCTTCCCTGTGCTAATATAATAATCTACAAACGCAGAAAGGATATCTAAAGTACCTACCAGCAAGCCGCATAATACAATTGTTTTAAGCGGTATTTTTTTACCAACTGACATATAATATAAGGTTTAAATTTTTTATCCAAAAAACAGATAGCAAACAGCAATTGCAGTTATTACTCCTACAAGGTCAGCAAGTAACATGGCGCCAATGGCATAGCGGGTATTTTTAATATTAACTGCGCCAAAATAAACAGCCACCACATAAAATGTCGTATCTGATGCTCCCTGAAAAATTCCAGACAGTTTGCTTGCAAAAGAATCCGGGCCAAAAGTGGCCATTGTACTCACCATCATTCCACGGGCTGCACCACCACTCAATGGTCTTATCAGTGCGGTAGGCAATCCGTCAACAAAGCGGGTTTCATTACCAAAAAGCCCAAAGAAATGTTTCATCCCGTTTATTACTGCATCAAATGTGCCGCTGGTGCGTAGTAGACTTACGGCAACCAGTATCCCAAGTATATAAGGTATTATCCTGATGGCAGTATCAAATCCATTTTTAGCGCCATCTACAAAAATTGAAAAAATATCTATCTTCTTATAAAGTCCTCCTAAAATAATCAAGAGAAAAACCAACAAAATCAACCCATTACTGAGCTGGCCCGAAAACAATTGAATGCCCGCTGCATTGAGCCTTGTTATAGAGTAAACAAGCAATGCAATAACTGCAGAAATACCCAATACCCAGGCTAAAATTATGGGTTGCAATAAATTGATCTTTTGCTTAAATGAAACGATCATCATAGCAGCCATTGTACCAACAAATGTTACAATCATACAGGGAATAAAAACATCTGTGGGGTCTGATGCATGCTGCGCCGCCCTCACCGCAATTACACTTACAGGAATCAGATTTAACCCTGCTGCATGCAAACAAAGAAACATGATCTGTGAGTTCGAAGCCACTTCTTTGTTTGGATTAAGTTCCTGTAAACTCTCCATGGCTTTTAAACCAAAAGGTGTGGCGGCATTATCAAGGCCGAGTAGATTGGCCGAAAAATTCATTATCATATGCCCCATTGATGGATGCCCTTTTGGAATATCTGGGAAAAGTTTTGAAAAGAATGGCCCAACAATACGTGATAGCAGCCTAATACCTCCAGCTTTTTCAGCAATATTCATAAAGCCGATAAACAGCGCCAATATGCCAATAAGTTTTAAACAGATGTCTACCGCTGTCCAGCAGGTTTCAATTACACCATCCAATGGTTTTTGCTTTTTACCAAGCATATAGCCAGACGAAACCACCCGTAACCCACTATATTTTTTTTGAATTTGCTGTACGGTATCCCCGGCAGCATTTTCAGTTACCAGGTATTTGGTGTCTTTATCAATGGTATCTTTTCCTGTTCCGGATTGAAATACAAAACCATAATCTTTCATCTCCCCTTTTAAACTGGCACTATACGCACTATCTCCTATTACGGCATATTTGTATTCATCTTTTGCCGTACCAGAAACCATCTTGGCAAAAATATCGTCCCTTCCCTTCTTAAATATAAAATTATACCCGGCAACAAAAATTGCAATCACAATAAACGCACTCCATATTCTGGTTAAAGCCATAAAACGATTTTAGATTTGGGATTTTAGATTGATGATTTTCAGCAGTTCATAACAACCTACCTGCTATGAAAATAGTATTTTATTATCACTTAAAAGGGTATAAATTAACACATAATTTGGCAACCCGCAGGAAATCAAAAATCGCCAATCAAAAATCCGAAATCAGCACTTACCTTTGCAGCCGCAAATCAAAAATCACCAATCTAAAATCGCAACTCAGTTATGGCTTTACAGGCAGGCATCGTGGGGTTACCCAATGTAGGTAAATCAACATTATTTAACGCAGTAAGCAATAGCGCCAAGGCGCAGGCGAGCAATTACCGCTTTTGTACTATCGAGCCAAATACCGGTTTGGTAAATGTACCCGATCCTCGATTGGATAAATTGGCCGAACTGGTTGTTCCAGATAGAATTGTGCCAACGCAAATTGAAATTGTAGATATTGCCGGCCTTGTACGTGGTGCCAGCAAGGGCGAAGGATTGGGCAATAAATTTTTAGCCAATATCCGTGAAGTGGATGCCATTATTCATGTGATCCGTTGTTTTGAAGATGAAAATATTTTAAGGGACGAAGGGCCTATCAATCCAGTTAGCGATAAAGAAATTATTGAAACTGAATTGCAGTTGAAAGATTTAGAGAGTGTAGAGAAGAAAATGCAGCGTACCGAAAAGATGGCCAAAACAGACCCTAAAATGAAAGTGGAACTGGATATTTTGGTTAAGTGCAAAGAACATTTGGATAAAGGAAAAAATATTTTATCCCTTGGATTAAGCAAAGAAGATAAAGTTGCCATTGCCGATTTGTTTTTACTAACTGATAAGCCTATACTATACGTTGCCAATGTTGACGAAGCCAGCATGCACACCGGCAATAAATTTTCGGCAGCGTTGATTGAGGCGGTAAAAAATGAAGGCAACGAAGTGATTATTATGACTAATGCCATAGAAGCACAGATTGCTGAATTTGAAAATCCTGATGACAAAGCTATGTTTATGGAAGAATATAAAATGGTGGAACCCGCATTGGACCGCCTTATCCATTCTACCTATAAATTATTGAACCTCTCTACTTATTTCACCGCAGGTGTACAAGAAGTAAGGGCATGGACAATTCACCAGGGCTGGAAAGCACCACAAGCTGCCAGCGTAATACATACCGATTTTGAAAAAGGCTTTATCAAAGCCGAAGTAATTGCCTACGACGATTTTATCAGTTACAAAAGCGAAGCCGCATGTAGGGAGAATGGTAAGTTAAGAATTGAAGGAAAAGAATATTTGGTGAAGGATGGAGATGTGATGCACTTTAGGTTTAATGTGTAGGTCGATAAGTAAATAAAGTTTAATGTATAAAAGGGAACGGGCTTCAAATTGAAGCCCGTTCCCTTTTACATTTTATGTCAGCAATTTTATTGCGGCAATAAAACTTTATCTAAAATATGATATACGCCATTTACAGCCAATTTATCCATAGCAACAGCATTGGCAGTATAGCTGAACGCTGCGCCTCCCGGAGGGAAACTTCCATAACTGGAGAACTTTAAACTGGTAACTGCCGGGCCTGTGTAAGTTGCCTGTGCCAATAAACCGGGATGAACTGCTAACCCGTTATTAACCAACGTTTTTATAAAAGTAGGTGTTGCAGAAAAATTATTGGAGAATACTCTTATATTAGGTTGATAAGGCGTTACCGGATCGCTGGTTAATGTAGCTAAGAAGTGATACACTATAATTCCTTTTACTGTTGCTGCAGGCAAAGCACCGTAATAAGCTGGAGTTGAAAAGAAACTTGGGCCTAAAGCAACTGCAGCATTCGCCTGTGCTGTTGCGATGGTTGTATTACCTCCTGTTGCAGTCAGTGTACTGGAATATACCAATCCAAATATTAAAGTTTGAAACGCAGCATCATTAGGTGGTAATAAAGTCATATTGGTTACTCCATAATTCATCAGCGAATCTAATTTAGATAAACCCACAGCTCCACTATCTGCACGTGCAATTGCCGCTTTAAAATAAGTTAAAGTTGGTTCTGCAGCAATCATTGTTTTAAGAGTTGCAGAAGGCGGTGCAGCTATAGAATAAAGCGTGTGTACCACGCCGTTGGATACTGCTAAGTCTGTTGATGTAACCGGTACATTGTTTACATAAGAATAAGGTGACCCTTTTGCAGGAAAAATATTCATCCTTACAAAAGGCTGTGTAGGGTCAAGAATTATCTGTGTTACTAAAGGATAATTAGGAAATGTAGATCCTATAGAGCTAAAAATAAATTTTTGTCCTACAGTATTATATTGAACGATACCTGCTGCACTTGCTGCAGGTAATGAACTGCCAATAAAACCTAAAAATGTTGCATCAGGTGCATTTAATGGAACGGCACCCCCAGAAGCGGCATTCACAAATATCTTCATACCTGCATTATCCGTTGCAAATAAAGTATAGGTTTTTGTTGAATCGTTAAGCGTAGCCGCCATACCTGCTCTATTAATTAAAGCACTGTAAAAACTGTAATTGGGGTTTGCAGCCAATGATGCAGCCACTCCCAACCCTGTTGGGTAAGTTGGTTTTGCAATAGGCGGAAATTCTTCGAGCGATTTATTACATGATGCCAAAAAGAATATACCCGATGCAATCACCAGGTAAGCCTTTATATTATTCTTTATATTTTTCATTATAGTAAGTTTAAATTTAAAAATTGGTATCACACTATTAATAAACATTGTATCCAAAGCTTACATAGTATAAGCCGCCAATTTGTGAGTTTCCTATAGCGTTATAATAATATTGGTTCAACAGGTTGTTGGCGCCAAATTTTATTATGGATTTTGTTTTAGGTAGTTTAATGCTGAACTGTGCATCTACGGTACTTACATCAGGCAGGTTTCCGTTGGCAAAATCGCCCTGGTAGTAAAACCCTTGCTGCCACCTGTATGCCACATTAAAGCCTAAACGCTTGTCTTTGCCAAAACCTGTATTACCAAAATTAATATTGGTTTTATATTTTGGTGCATTAAAGTAGGCTACAAAATTTGTAGGCACATCTTTTAAATTATCAGAAGCCACGTTACCACCTACAACAAAGTTTGAAGGCAGCCTGTAATCTAAGCTAAGGCCCCATCCATAAGTTTTTACCTTATCGGTAGAGTTAATTACTACAGATATATTTCTTCTTTTAGCCGCATTGGCAGTATCACTGGCACTGCCGGTGATGGTTTGTATAGTATTTGTCCTGCCCAGAAAATCCTGGTATTGTCCATAATAACCATATACATCTATCAGCAATTTATTTTCTGCCAACAACCCCTTATACCCCAATTCAAATGAACTAACAGCTTCTGGTTTTACCGCAGCAGGTGTAAAAGTTTTAAAGTTTGACAAAGTAGATGATCCTGAAACTGTAGTAAATGTATATAAAGGATTACTGTTGTAACCTATATAATTGGCAAATGAAGGATTGCTTCCTATAAGTCTTGTACTGCCGACAAGCAGGTTAATGTATTGTTGTTGATTGCTGGGGAAACGATAAGCTGTTTGATACGATAAACGCAGATTATTATTCTCTGCCAATTTTACCAAAGCAGTTACTCTTGGTGTAAACCTGCCTTTAAAGTTTTCGTTTTTATCATATCTGCCCGATGCAGTTAATTTGATGCTGTTGGTGATAGCCCTGGTAGCCTGAATATAAGCGCCATATTCAGAAATACCCAATGGCCCTGTTGAATCAGCAAATAAAGTGCCTTTAGAATTCAATACATATTTTCTATAATTAACTCCAACCAATATATCTGCAACAGATTTTGTTATTGAAGAAAAATTATAATTGCCTTCATAAGCGTACAAATCAGATTTATCTAATAATAAGCCGCCATTTTGAGAAATTGGTTTTTTACGGATGGCGTCATAAGCAGCCTGAAATGAAGCTGTTCCTGGTGTTGGCCTGCCCACATCAGCGGTTGCCCTTGCATCTGTTTGTGCATCGAATGCAGTTTGGCCACTCATCAAATTGCTCAAATACTTAAATGCATATTGTATGTACCAGTCTGTGCCTTGCGGTGTTGGATTGCCGTTAGCATCTGTCGTTACAGATTTTTTCCAAGATTCATTGAACAACCTGGTGGTTGCCGTTGCATTATAAGATTCACCAGCATTTTCCTGTGTGGTATATGCCTTCAGCATCCAGTTCTTGTTATTGATTTCCAATTTGTATTGACCCATCTTAAAATCTTTCAGCGAATACCTGTCGCTACCGGTATAGATGGTATTACCTGTACCCCAAAAACCTTCAAAACTTGCTTCGGTATTTGCAGATAATTTATAGTTTAATGAACCTCCCAATTTAAAGTTTACTGTATTAGGATTGATCAGTTGTTTTTCAGTATATCCGGTACGGGAAACGTTTTGCGGTGTATTCAGTAAACCGTTAGCATTAATAAAATTGGCAGCGCCTGGCAAACTTGCAGCAATGCTGCTGTAAAATGCACGGATATCAACTGTGGTTTCATCTCCATACACATTGATGCCATCGTAATTAGGATCTGTTTGCCTGTTGCCCGGAATTACTGCACCGGTTGTACCAGTCCTGCTATAGTTACGCTGATCATTACCTGACCAATCCTTGGCCTGTATCAATTCTGCATTTATTTTAAACGCAAATTTTTCAGAAACTTTTTTGCCCCAGCGCAGGTTCCAGTTGTGGTAAGGTGTAGCCGATTGGCCCTGACCTACATTCATGATACCCTCTTTTACCATAAAAGAAAGACCCTGGTATTTAAATGGGTTCTTGCTGGTCATAAGCAAAGTACCGTTCATACCGCCCGGGCCATATAATGCAGATGATGCACCTGCCAGTAATTCAATATTATCAACATCCAATTCGCTTAGGCCAATGATAGCGCCTACCGAAAAATTAAGGCCTGGTGCCTGGTTATCCATTCCATCTACCAATTGGTTAAACCTGGTGTTACCACTGCTGTTGAAACCACGGGTAGTAGGTGTTTTAAAGGTTAATGAAGATGTTGTGACATCTACGCCTTTTAAAGCCATTACTACATCATAAAAATTGGCTGCCGGCGCATTGCGGATGTTTGCCGCACTCACCCTTTCAATAGAAACAGGCGACTCCATTATTTTTTGAGGCACCCTTGTAGCCGACACTACAACTTCCTGCCCTAAGGCAGCAGACGGTTTAAATTCAATTTGGATAAAACTGACACTGGTAATAGTAACTTCCTGTAATTCGTATCCTACTGAAGATATCAATAAGGTAACAGGCAGTGATTTTACACTCACTTTAAAGTTTCCTTTATCATCGGTAAAAGTGCCATTGTCGGCACCTTTTACAGTAATTGATACGGCGCCGGCACCTTCTTTGGTATTGCTGTTTCGCACATTACCGCTTACGGTTACATTTTGTGCAAAGGCCGCAATAGACAGCACGTTAGCCAGCATAAAAGCAATCGCATAGCTCGCAAATTTTCTCATATAGCTCATATTTGGGTTAAAATATCAGGCAAAATAAGCATTGTTATTTTTTAATTGAAATTTAATTTCCAACTACCTGTTGATTATTAATTAAAACAAATTTAGGGTTTTCTATCACTTGATGTTATTTTAGCGGTATGGCTTCATTTAATTTCTCCCGTCAAACCGCTTTTTATAAAGGAAAAGTTAGAGACGTATATAGCATATCCGATGATTTATTGGTGATGATTGCAAGCAATCGCATCTCGGCTTTTGATGTTATACTGCCCCGTCCTATTCCTTTTAAAGGACAAGTATTAACACAAATTGCTGCATACATGTTGCAGGCCACTAAAGATATTTGTCCTAATTGGTTACTGGCAACCCCTGCACCCAATGTTAGCATTGGTAAAAGATGCGAACCATTTAAAATTGAAATGGTAGTCCGTGGTAATTTAACAGGGCATGCATGGCGCACCTACTCCAGCGGCAGCCGCACTTTATGCGGTGTAATTATGCCTGATCGTATGAAGGAAAATGATTATTTCCCCTCTCCCATCATCACCCCCAGCACAAAAGCTGCCGAAGGGCATGATGAAGATATTAGTGCCGAAGAAATTATTGCGCAGGGGTTGGCTACTGCAGCAGATTGGAAAACATTATGCAATTATGCTTTACAACTTTTTGCAAGAGGAAAAGAAATTGCCGCCAAACAAGGATTGATATTAGTAGATACCAAATATGAATTTGGAAAGATTGGCGACCAGGTTTTTTTGATGGATGAAATTCATACACCCGACAGCAGCCGTTATTTTTATGCCGATGGTTTTGAAGAAAGACAAGAAAAAGGCGAACGCCAAAAACAATTGAGTAAAGAATTTGTAAGGGAATGGTTGATTGAAAATAATTTTATGGGCAAAGAAGGACAAACCGTACCTGAAATGACTGATGAATGGGTTGACATAATCAGCAAAAGGTATATCGAACTTTATGAAAAAGTAATTGGCCAAAAATTTATTCCGCAGGAATTGAGCAATGAAGCAACGGTTGCTATAATTGAAAATACGTTGAAGGGTTTAGAGGTTTAGGATTACCATTAAGAAGAACATTTGTGAAATACAAAAATGGCACGCAGAGATGCAGAGCCAACAGAGAAAAAATACATTTTTTTCCTCCGCGCCCTCCGCTACTCAACGTGCCTTTTTATTGTCAGTTGATTTTTCTATGTTAAAATATAATGTTGTTAAAAAAATAAACGATTTTATGAAAAAGAACTTGCTGTATGTTTTCTTATTGTGTACGTTTTCTGCAGTTGCACAAAAACAAAATTATTTATTAATCGGTACTTATACCGGTGGTAAAAGCGAAGGCATCTATATATATAAATTCAATACTGCTACTGCCGAAAATAGTTTTGTTAGTGCAACAAAAAGCTCCAACCCTTCTTTTTTGGCCGTTTCTCCCAATAAAAAAAATGTATATGCAGTAAATGAAAATGCTGATAGTACAAGATTTCTTGTAGGTGGAAACATCTCTTCATTTTCCTTTAACAATACTACCGGCACACTTACCGAAATAAACAGGCAACCCTCGGGTGGTAAACATCCTTGCTTTGTTGCTGTAGATAATACAGGCCATTGGGTATTTGCAGCTAATTACAGCAGCGGCTCACTGGGCCTGTTACACGCTAATAATAACGGTTCGTTAGATTCGTTGAAACAATTCATTCAGCATACAGGCAATGGGCCCGATAAAGACAGGCAGCAAAGCCCTCACGTACACTCCACTTTTCTTACTCCGGACAATAAATATCTTTTGGTTTGCGACTTGGGAACCGATAAAGTAACTACTTACGCTTTTGATAAAATTAAAGGCCATTTAAAAATGCAATCAGAAGCAAGTTCAGAACCGGGCAGTGGCCCAAGGCATTTGGACTTTTCTAAAAATAATAAATTTGTGTACCTGGCCGAAGAAATGACAGGCACTGTTGTTTGCTATAGATTAACTAACGGACATCTGCAAGCGCAGCAACGTCTCAGTGTATTGCCCGATAGCTTTAAAGGCGCTATAGGTACTGCTGATATTCACGTCTCACCCGATGGCAGATTTTTATATTGCAGCGATCGCGGCGATGATAATACCATCTGCATCTTTGCCATTCACCCGCTTGATGGCAAGCTTACTGTTATCGGGCATCAGTCTACGTTAGGAAAAGGCCCAAGAAATTTTAATTTTGACCCTTCGGGTAATTTTTTACTGGTAGCCAATCAATACACCGATAATATCGCCATTTTTAAAATGGATAAAAAAACCGGGCTCTTGACAGATACGGGCAAGATGATTAATGTGCCAAGTCCGGTTTGTGTGAAGTGGATAAAGTAAATTTGTTATCTGTAGTATTACTTTTCATTACACTGTTTAGCTGAAAAATACATTTGATTTTCTATAAAAGATGTAAAAATTCGTTTTGTAATCTCTTAATAGCAGCACGTTCAGATTTGTTGAAATTAGCAATATTACTTATTATTTCTTTCAACAAAAATCGATGTTCTTTTTGCTTTTTAGAACCTATTCTCAAAAACCTTCTTATTTCAAGAAACCTGTTATACCATTCGCCAAGTTCACTCAAAGTATGAATTAAGCATAAAGATGATAAATGATAATCTGGCTTTAAAAGAACTGCCATTTCGAGATATTTAATGGCATTTAAGAAATCTCCGTCTTGATAAAGGACTGCTCCCAGTAAAAAAAATATTCTGTAATCTTGTGTATGTTTTTTACTCAAAGGAACCAAAATTTTAAAAGCAGCCTTGAAATCTTCTTCCGCTCTCAAAGTAAAAAAACTATCCATTATTGTATTATCACCTTTGAAAAATATATCAGTTTGGGACTTTTTTATCATTATTCAAATTTTCAATATTATCGACAGTCCGGCAAAAACTAAAGCAGCATTTAATCTAATAAAAGCAATATTATTCAAAGGTAATATTATAAATGTTCTCCCATAAACTCTTTGAGACTTAGTACAGATAGAGCAAAGAATTAGCAGTAACTCCTCCATTACCTTGTCAAAGTGAAAACTTTGTTTCCAAATGATAACTATATACCAATTATGGCTAAAAGATAATCCAATAAACTTCCTTTGCAGCTTTGCACCTTTGCGGCTTTGCGTAAAATAAGATTAAACTACACACCTTGTATTACATCTTAATCAAAATGAGCCATAAAAAAACCGGACCAATAACGGCCCGGTATATTATACGTTCTTATTTCTATTAGTAAGGCAATATCACTGTAACGCTTACACCTAATGTATTACTCCAAATTATTTTCATGTAGTAATTACCTGTTCCCGGGCAAGATGTAGGAGTACCTGCAGCATTCAAACCAAAAGTTACATCAACAGAAGCTAACAACCTGCTGTGTTTTACCTCGCCTGCTGTAAGGCGATAATCACAATCCTGGCGTATTACCAATGGACTAATAATTTCTGTTACAAAAGGATTGCCTAAGCGGTTGTTACCCCAATCGCAAATACCGGTTGTAGTACCGTCAGTATGCGTACCAGTAACGCTTAAAACCAAACCGTTGTTATAAGTAAATATTCTTTGTTGGGCAACCTGCCAGGTGCGTTGGGTGCCATCATCAAATGTGATAGACATGCCCGAACTGGTAACAGTATGAGTGATAGTATTAAGAGTAGCCAGGTTATGTAATGTGCCCCCCGATACGTTGGTAACTACGGTGTTGCCATTTACAACAATGCTTTTACCATCAACCACCCTTGTTATTTTAAGGTTGTTGTATGTAATGGTTAATTGTGCACCAGCATCTTTCCATAACACCCCTGCTTTTGCGGTAATGGTAACAATTCCCACACGGTTGCGGTTACCTGCAAGGTTTAATCCATGGTAGGTAATGGTGATAACACGGATGGTGTTTACTGTGTCGTAAGTAATAGTGGTATTGCTTGGATCTAAAAAATTATGCAGCAACCCGTTGGTGCCAGAAACAGCATATACATTTTCTACTACCTGGCTGGCATCAGTAGTAACTTCATCTGTGCTTAATGCAAAAGCTGATTGGTCATCTGCCTGAATCTGAGATTCGGTTATAGCAGCCGAATCTTTAGACTTTGCTTTTTTACATGCGGTAAACAAAACTGTGGCAAATAAAAATAGTGCCGTAATGGATAAGATTGTTTTTTTCATAATTACAAATTTTTTTAATAGCGGTGAAAGTGAATACATACTTTCCATAGACTTTGATAAGTGACAAGGGTTTAAGTTGGCGTTAATTATTTTCTAAATTCTTTTTACGGTAAATGAACGATGTGAACGGAATAATATTGCATTAAAGAAATGTTAAACGCTATCAGCCAGAGGGTTTCAGCGTGTTACAGTACTGAAAAAACATGTTAAAACACTTCTCCCAGGTTGAGGAATAATCCTTTAGATCCATTTAAACCAAAGCCATAGTCAACACAAAGATTGGTGCTGGAGTTTTTATTAAGTTTTATTCGCAGGCCTGCGCCAAAGCCCGGTGCAATTACAGCCAGCTGGCCTGAAATATACCTGGAGAATGATTGCCCGTTTACAAATGCCACACCGCCTATAAAGCCATTATTGGTGATGCCAAAGCGGTATTCCGCTTCGGCATATATCATTTGCTTTGCCCTAAAGCGGCTTTGGATATAGCCTCTGCCTGTATTATACTGATCGTCCCAGCCAGTACTGGGCAGTGAAAGATAAGGCGGTTTGCCACTACCCAGCGTAAGCCAGTTATAATTCCATAATGCCAATACATTATGTTTTCTTCCCGGAATGGCAATATATTTTCTGTATTCCGCCTGCAGCGATTGCCAGTTATTATCGCTGCCCAAAAAGGTATAATTGGGACGAAAAGTGATATGGGCGTAAGTCCCACCATCTGGATTTACCTGGTTCTTCCTGGAATCAAATAGCATTTTTATGGCAATACCCGATGCAGTTTCTGTTTTACCACTTCCATATCTTTTAAATGATGTTGTAACGCCTGCAGGTGGGTCAACTTCGGTAATATTCCAAAAATGATCGTAATAAAAACCTATACCCCCATATAAATTATTAGATAATCTTTTTAGAATAGATTGATGCAGTTTGATGTAATTGAAATTGATGGTGTAGGCATCGCTTTCTGTTGTATTGGCACCAAGACCGTAAGTAGTAGATGGGTATTTAAGAAACCGATAATCCAAAACAATATTATATTTATTCTGCTTTGTCCAGATATTGATGGCTAATGGAAAAAGTATTTGATGATACTGCGTATAGGTAACATTAGTGAGTACATTGGATATCTTTTGTGTTACGGTGGTATCGGTTGTAAACTCAATGCCCGAAGATATGGCCACAGCTAAACCTGTTTGCAATGAATAACCTGCAATAGGGAAAACGGTAACAATGGGCTTGGTCTTTTTTACTGCCGCGCTATCTATTTTTGGTTTTTTCTTGAATACTTTTTTAAAGAAGTCGGTGATATCATAGTCAGTGGGTTTCGCAGAACCTTTGGCGCTATCAGTTGCTTCCTGCGCTGCAAGTGCATTGGCAAACAACACTCCACACAAAAGAAATATTATTTTAAAAAGAGTTTTTATAGATTGATGCATTAGCGCTTTATCATTCCTCAAAAGTACAGTTAACGTTTTTTAAGCGGTTGTTAATTAAGATGCAGACAACAGACAATAGTCTGAGTTTTCAATTCACCATTCACGACTCACCATTCACCATTCACACCTCACCTAACCTGGGCCTTAATCTCTTCTTGCTCTTGTTAAAAACCATCATGCCTTTATCAACTCCTTTTCTCAATTCTTTTTGTTCTTCTACAGGTAAATTGTAAATCGTTTGGCAAGCTTCGCTGCAGCAGCCATCATATTGTGCTGCACAAGCTTCGCATTGAATGAATAATAAATGGCAACCGTCATTTTTACAGTTGGTATGTGTATCGGCAGGTTGGCCGCATTGGTGGCATTTTGCAATCACATCTGCTGTTATCCGTTCCCCCAGCCTGTCATCAAACACAAAATTTTTACCAATGAACTGACTGGGTAAATTATTTTCTTTGGCCTCTTTGGCATAATTGATAATGCCGCCTTCCAAATGAAATACATTCTTAAAACCATTGTGCAGCATATAAGCGCTTGCTTTTTCGCAACGTATACCACCAGTACAATACATAATGATGTTTTGTTCTTTTTTATCTTGCATCATATCCACTACCATAGGCAATTGCTCCCTAAAAGTATCGCTGGGTATTTCTATTGCTTTTGTAAAATGCCCCACTTCATATTCGTAATGGTTACGCATATCAATCACAATGGTATTATCATCCTGCAGCAATGCATTCATCTGCGCTGCATTTACATACTTCCCCTTTTTTTCCATGCTAAAGTTGGGATCGGCAATACCATCAGCGACAATCTTCTCTCTCACTTTTATTTTTAATACCCAAAAAGATTTACCATCATCATCTACAGCAACATTTAACCGCAAGCCATTTAAAGCTTCAATGGAATACAGATAATTTTTAAATGATTCAAAATTACTTTCGGGTACACTTACCTGTGCATTGATGCCTTCATGGGCAATATAAATTCTTCCGAATACTTTTAATGCATTCAGCGCCTTGTACAGTTCATCACGAAATTGCTTGGGGTCTTGTACCGGAAAATACTGGTAAAAAGAAATGGTGTTGCGGCGCTCTGTTTCCTGGTACAATAATTTTTTAAGCTCCGCCTGGGACACGCGGTTGTGTAATAATGCCATAGTTTTTAAATTTGATCCAGGCTTGCCGGGAAATCAGTAAAGATTGGATGCTTGCAGGGCAAACCAAATAATTACTGCAAAGATAATAAAAACTACAGACCTAAAGAAAGTCCCCTGCCCCCAGCGCCGGGTTTTAAACTGCCTCCAATGATACCGCCAAATCCAATAACGATACCTGTTGTAGCTTTTCGCCCGTTGGCATAAGCTGCTACAAAATCAACACGGAATATTTTTAAAATATTTTCTATACCTACAAAGGCTTCTGCATAATTGCTCTTGCTGTTTACATAAAAAGAATTGCTGCCTGCTACTAAATTCCAGTTGAGTTTTTTAAACACCGGAATTTTATTGGTAAGTAAGCCATTAAAGTGATGTTCAATATGTGCAATGGCATAAAAATTAGCCGTAGTGCTATTGGCATAATATTGCGCCAATTGAAAGCTGTTCACATATTCGCTTGCCGCGGCAGAACGGTTACCATCAAAGTGCTGGTAATCTTGTATAAATACTTTTTTATTATTCAAGAAACCACCCACGCCAAATTTATATTTGAATTCACCGGCAAGTTTAAAATTTTTGGTATCGCTTACAGTAAATTTCCATTTATCAAAATTTTCATCGCTGCCAAAAATGCTTTCTATGCCTTTAGTATAATTTAAACTAAAGGTTGGGTATTTTGAGCCTACAGACATTTTACTATTTGGGAATTGAATATATTTCTGACCTGGCTTTATACTAATATCAAAACTCAAAAGAAATGCCTGGTGGCGATTGAACTGTTGTGTAATTTTTTCGTATGGGTAATTGGGTGTTATGTTTACCGAATCTTTTTTAAATACGGTAAAGTTGGTAGTATTATCCAAAGGTATCCTGTCTTCATACAAAGTATTTATTGAAAACCTTAAGCCATTTTCATATCTTTTATTAAAGCCTACAGCACCAAAATAGTTTTCATAAATCTTCATAAAATTATCACCCCAAAATAAAGTAGTGATACTATTGTTCAATGGCGTAATGGTACTTTCTTTATTGAATTGGCTAATACGTTTACCGCCAGATAATGTCCAGCTTTGCCGTTTTATTTTTTTATCGCTGCTCCAATCCCGTGTACTAAAACTAAGATCGGCCCATGCATTTAAATGAGTGTTGCTGAATCCGTACCGAATATTGGGCCTAATTGAAAAGTTTGATTTTAGTTTTTTAATGTAGCGGTTATAATAGAAATTCGCATTTGCCACAACACCTTCAACAGTATTGTATTCCAACGCTTTTATTAAAGGCTGAATACCCCAGGTTGATACGCCTGTTTTGGCATAGTGCCTCCTGCTTATTCCATTCCAAAAAATATCCAAAGGTTTAATTTTACCTTGTCTTTTGTTTAAAGAATCAACAGAACGTTTACTTAAATTTGAATCCTTTTGTATTTGGTATAAACTATCTTTTACCTGGTAATCTTTTTTCTCTTCCGGCGCCAATGGTACCGGCCGTATGCTATCCCAATATATTTTTGGCTTTTTATTTACCGCAGTATCATACTTGATGATAATATTGTCGAAAAATCTTTTACCGAATATAGGATTGATGGTATAGTTGGAATATACATTTACAAAATCCCCAAGGGCATCTATACCAAATTGTTTAAAATTAAAATGCAGAACCTGGTTTTTTACACACCATACATCATTACCAACTGGCACATGAATTTGTGTTATTTGCAAGGTATCAATAATTTCCAGTTGTGATGTTTTGGTTAAGGTAAGATCACAACTGTGTATGCGCCAATCGCCATCAGTAATATAAATAACACCTGAGAACAAAGGTTCATAACTGCGGCGTGGTATTACTTTAATGGTATTGATCTCTTTTCCATCTTCATAAAAACTACCCAGGAATTTATATTTATAAAAATTAAGCGCCCCGTCTGCAATAGGAGAAACAAAGCCACGAGGATTCAGTTTATCTGTAAAAACTTTTACATTGTTGTTATAAAAACTAATGAATGTAGGAAATGTAAAACCAAAACCACCGCTGCCGCTTACCCTGCTGCTCAGCACTTCCATTTTAAATTTATCGGGTTGTTTGGTATGTATCTTTGCGACTGATTCTGATAAATAAATAATGCCTTGCCCCGATGAATCCAGCCCCATATCATTCCTGTCGTTATCGGGTATCTTTTGTCCCATAATCATTTTTGGCAGGCTGCGGATTTTCATAATGTCTTTGGTGTACAAATCACACTCAAAAGCTGTTACCTGTTTATTGTAATAATTTCTTTTTTTAATAGCCTGTCGAATGATGGCATAAGCAGGATCTTCGCCGCCGCTTTTTACAATTACTTCTTTCAGGTCCAATTTTTGTTCAGTAAGTATGAAGGTTATTGTTGCTTCCTGGTTATCTATCACCACAGTTTTTTCTTGCTTTGTATAACCAATATGCTGGCATACTACTGTGTAAGTACCTGGCGGCACATTAAATGAAAATTTAGCCCTGTTATTAGTACTTGCTCCAATCGAAGTTCCTTTTATAGTTACGGATGCAAAGGGCAGTAAATCGCCCTGTGCAGTAAACACAGTACCGGAAATTTTTTGGGCAGAAGAATCAATTGCAGCAAATACAAAAAACAATATCAAAAGTTGTTTCATACACAGGTTTGAGTTAATACGAAATTAACTATGGATTTGTTACTGGAAAATTAAAGTTGAGCTATTGAGTCTAAGAGATACATACTCTGCATAATTACGGTCGGTGTCTCCACCGACCATAATATTCGATTTATTTTGTTCTTCTTAAATAACTACCACTCAATGCAGCCAAGCCTGCAATGATGCCGCCCATCAAACCTGTTACAAAAATCAATACATAAGGGCTATCCATTTTTAAAATAAGCAAAGAAATTTTATGCGCCAGTATATGTTCATTATTATTGCTGATCCAAAAACTTAAACCACTCCATAATAACAGCAATGCTAAAAAACCTGTAACAAAAGCAACACCTGGCTTTTGAGGAATTAATGCTGCAACAACAAATGCAGCAATAGCAATACTCCACCATGGTAAAAAAAGGCAGGCTGCAAAACTTAATAAAGCAGTTAATATTAAAGAGATAATAAATTTCATCTTATATTGGTTAAGTAGTTAATAAGTTTATTGGTTAATTAGATTATTGGTGAATTGTTTTATTGATAAATTGTTTTATGGTTCATTGCATTTTTGCAAATTGCCTATCGTTTCATTGCCTATTGCTTTATCCTTTACTAAAATTCATCACAGCTTTTACACGGCTATCTTTTTCTTCTCCTTTTGCCATCATCCATAAAGTATAATATTTTCCAGCTGCCCATTCATCTACAAAATTATCGTAGTATTTACTGCCTGGGTTTCCGCTTTGGCCGCCGGGATAAACACCATACGCTTCAGTTTTTTGTGTAAGGCTTATTACCATGCGCCAGCTTGGTCCGTGGTTCTCTTTAGTGGCATTAATATTATGTACACCGCCGCCAATAGGTAAGTTTGCCCTATTAAATGGCGTCAGGTTAGCAAGGTGATTAATATGGGTGCCTTTGTATTTTTCCCAGTCCAGCTTACCATCAAGTTCAGCTTTTTTTAGTTGCGTAGTAGTTTTATCTAATGCAGCCATTACTTCATCGGCTAATGTTTCTATTTGCGGTGTATTGATATTATCTAAAAACTTATACGCCGAATCTTTTAATAATGCCTCCAGCAAAGTACTTTCAAAAGGGCGTTCAACCACTTTAGGCGCTTTGGCATATTCATCCTTATAAATCGTATCCTGAAAATTGCTCCACAATACTTCAAAAACAGTTGCACCTTTTGAGCCAACGTCGTTTCTTAAATTCCATGTTTTTAAAAGATCAACATATTTTTTTTCATCGCTGCTCAATTCATTTTCTTTGATACCTTTTAAAAATAAAGGCAACGCCCATTTTGCAAACAGGTTAAAATTATCGGTTTGCAAAACCATCATATCCTGCGGTGTAATGTTATTCATTTCGGTTAGCTGTCTATTAATTTCAAGGCCACGGTACATTGGGTAATTTCTACCCAAATAATAAGGATAACTTTCATCTACAGGTTTTTGATTGGCGCTGCTTATAAATCCCCTTTCTGGATTATATTGAAAAGGCACTTCATCCTGTGGAATCATCCCCTGCCATAGGTAACTAGTATCTGTACCCGACATTATAAAATCCCCCTGACCTTTCCATTTTGCCGGCCAATCACCTTGTGTGCGAATGGCAATATCTCCATTCTTACAGGCAAAAGCACAGTTTTGCCCCGGTGTGTGAAGGTTGGTGACGGCAGCTGAATAATCAGCATAGTTTTTTGCACGGTTCAGCATATTAAATATCCGCAACTCATTACTGGCATCATGTGCGGTCCATCTAACTGCATAATTTTTATGATTAGATGATCTGCCGCCACTATAAGTTTTATCAAACATTACCGGGCATAAATTATTACCCAATTGCACATAGGCAACACTGTCTATAAAATCTGGTTTACCTTTTATTTTAATAGTATCAATTCTGAATTGTGTGGAATGGTAAATACCGTTGAACAAATACTCTTTTCTGCTTTCATCTTTAAAAGTTATTTCATAATAATCCCTTACATCTCTTCCTCCATTGGTAAAACCAAAAGCGCAACTATCATTAAAGCCAATGATAACGCCTGGCGCACCGGGAAATGAAACACCGTAAGCATTAAACGCAGGTGTAGATATTTGTACTTCGTACCAAAGCGATGGAAGATTTAAACCTAAATGCGGATCGTTGCAAAGTATAGGTGCGCCACTCTTTGTTTTTTTGCCGCTTACTGCCCAGTTGTTACTTCCGTTTTCCCTATCAGGTTTTTGTTCTTCATTTATAACAACATCTTTATTATTAAAATAAGCCGAATCTGTTGCAGGCGCCTTAGGAAATACTTTTTGCACAGGAAAAGGCGTGCC
>Ga0265327_10000647_pt1 | contig 56309 bp, 73 predicted proteins | sample 41621metaG_FD_202089 | JGI IMG/M metagenome (GOLD analysis project Ga0265327, IMG submission 202089) | Rhizosphere microbial communities from Carex aquatilis grown in University of Washington, Seatle, WA, United States - 4-16-21 metaG | ecosystem: Host-associated > Plants > Roots > Rhizosphere... | reverse complement strand
TCTCATGCGTATAAAAAATCTTTTGGCGGTGGAGTTTTGATTGGTCCCTTGAAAACCGGAAATCAAACATGAGCGACGGCGCTAAATCGAAACGCGGCGGCAAGCGCCCGGGCGCCGGCCGAAAGCCGAAGGGTTATGTCAAGCCGTCGGCGATCTCGGCGCTTAACCGAGTCTCCGCGCTAGCATCCGAGCCGCCGGTCGAGATCGATGGCGTCGCCCAACAGCATGCCAGGGGAGCGATTGAATCGCTGGTCAAGCTGCTGTTCTATGGGGTAAGTGAGGCGGCCAAGATCGCCGCCGCGAAGGAAATCCTCGATCGCGGCTACGGCAAGCCGGCGGTCGAAATCGGCGGCGACGCGGCGATGCTGCCATTCATGATGGCTCCTGCCGCGCCATCGGAATCTCTGTCAATGCAAATCCGCGACGAGGCCCGCCGCTACGCCAATCTTGCGATCGAGGCGCTGCGCAAGATCGCGGCTGACGGCGCCAGCGAAACGGCGATCGCGTCGGCGTCGAAGGCGCTGCTGGATAGAGGCCTGGGGACGGTCGGCAAGGCGCGCATGCCCGAGGAGCAGCGCGATCGGCCGCTCGGCAAGAAAGAGGAGGCGGCGCGCGCCGCGACTCTCGCGGCCAGCGGCGTATTCGCCACGCCATCGCCGCCGGGTGGCGCGCATAGGTCGCAATGATCAGCTGGTCCACCGCCTGCCTGGACTGGCAAGAACGCATCGTCCAGGGCCGTAGCCTCGTTCCCTTCGACCCGCTCTTCCCGGCCGAGGCCGCCGCGGCGCTCGATGTCTTCAAGTCGCTCCAGATCGTCGACGCGGTTGGCCGTCCAACATTCGGCGAGGCGTCGCGGCCTTGGGTGATCGATTTCGTCTCGGCGATCTTCGGCGCCTATGATCCGGTGTCCGGCCGCCGGCTGATCCAGCATTTCCTCCTGCTGATCAGCAAGAAAAATTCCAAGAGCACGCTCGCCGCCGGCACGATGCTGACAGCGCTCGCGCGCAATTGGCGCGAGTCCGGAGAGTTCTACGTTTTGGCGCCGACCAAGGAAGTCGCGGACAACAGCTTCATTCCGATGCGCGACATGGTGCGCGCGCATCCGGTGCTCTCGACCATCATGAAAAGCGCGGCCGGCCGCGTGATCGAGCACCGCAACACGGGAGCCTTTATCAAGGTCATCGCGGCGGATTCGGAAACCGTCACCGGCAAGAAAACCATCGGGCTGCTGGTCGACGAGCTGCATGTTTTCGGCCAGCGCGCCGCCGCCGATAATATCCTGCTCGAGGCGGCGGGCGGTCTCGCTTCTCGGCCGGAGGGATTCGTGATCTATCTCTCCACCATGTCGGATCGCCCGCCGACGGGCGTATTCGCGCAAAAGCTGGCCGAATTCCGCGATATCAGGGACGGCAAGACCATCGCCCCGGAAAAGCTCGGCGTCCTCTATGAGTTTCCGCCGGATTTGCTTAAGGGAGAAAAGTTCCGGCAACCGGAGTATTGGGGCGTCACCAATCCAAACCTTGGCGCCTCGGTCGAGAAGAACTATCTGCTCTCCGCCTATGCCGAGGCCGGGCGCGCCGGACGGGCGCAGCTCAACAGCTTCTTCGCCAAGCATCTCAACGTCCAGATCGGCCAATCGCAGCGGCTCGACGGCTGGGCCGGCGCACAAATCTGGGCGCGTGGCGTCGAGCGCGATCTCACGCTCGACGAGCTGCTTCGACGCAGCGAGGTCGTTACGGTCGGCATCGACGGCGGCGGCCTCGACGACCTGTTAGGCGTCGCGGTGATCGGCCGGGAGCGCGACACGGGCCGCTGGCTTGGCTGGGCGCATGCGTTGATTTCGACGGTGGGCGCATGGCGGCGCAAGGCCAACGCCGAGAATTATCTCCAGTTCAAACAGGCTGGAGACCTCACCGTGTTCCGCTTCGGCCATCTTGACGAGGACGAGATTGACGAGGATCCAGCCCTCGTCAAGCTGCTCGAGGGCGTGCTGCCGGCCGACGATGCGCCTGGCGCACTGCCGGCCGACATCCAATATCTCGTGGACCTCATCGTCCGGGTGCGCGATATGGGTCTCTTGGCCAAGACCGGCGTCGACGCGGCGGGCATCGGCGCGATCGTCGACGCGCTCGACAAAATCGGCGTAACGCAGGATGCGAGCCTGCTGGAGGCGGTGCGCCAGGGTATCGGCCTGATGGGCGCGATCAAGACGGTCGAGCGCATGCTAGCCGACCGGCGTTTTCGCCATGGCGCGCAACCGCTGCTCGATTGGTGCGTCGGCAATCTGCGGATCATCCAAACCACGACGGCGATTCGCGCTGCCCGCGACGAAGCGGGTCTCGGCAAGGTCGATCCGCTAATGGCTCTTTTCAACGCGGTGCATCTGATGAGTTTCAACCCGGAAGCACAAACTGGCGGCTCCATTTTCGACGATGCGGCGTCATGGGGAGAGAGCGTCGCGGAAACGCAGGAGCCAAAACGATATAAACCGTCAATTTTCGACCTAGCGGCGGAATAGCGCCCTGATGTGGCCTTTCTCGAAACGCGAGGCTCCGGAGCGCCGGGAGCCCACATTCAGCGCGTCGCTCGAAAATCCGAATGTCCCGATCAATCAGGAAACGCTCGCGATTATCATCGGCGGCGGTCCAACGATGGCGGGGCCGCATGTCAACGAGCGTTCGTCCCTGCGAAGCGTGGATGTGTTCCGTTGCGTCTCCATTTTGTCGGGAATCGTCGCTTCGCTCGATCTGAACGTCTATCATTTAGAGGACGCCGGCCGGAAGCTGGCGGTTTCCCATCGCGCGTTTCCACTGCTCCGCGACGCGCCGAATGATTTCATGACCGCGTTCGTCTGGAACGAGATCATGATGGTGCATTGTCTTCTATGGGGCAATCATTACAGCATCATCGAATATGATAACGCGCATCGAATTGTCGGCTTCGTGCCGCTGTTGCCGTGGCAGGTTGAGCCTTTCAGGACGGAGGATGGGCGCCTCGCCTATCGCGTCCGCCTCGACGATGGATCGGAGATCGTCGATCAAGAGGACATGATCCATATCCCAGGTCTCGGATTTGATGGGCTGCGCGGGCTCTCCGTCATTTCCGCCGTCGGACGCCAGGCGATTGGAACATCTCTCGCGATGGAGGAATTCACGGCCCGACTGCATTCGAATGGCGTGAGGCCGAGCGGCATCGGCACGGCGAAGGAAGGCATTTCGCCGGCGGCGTTCAACCGCATGCGGCAACAGTTCGAGAACCATTACAGCGGCGTCGGAAACGCCGGTAAAACATTATGGGTCGATTCCGGAACGAGTTGGGTCCAGACGCAGATTTCGCCAGTCGACGCCGAAACTCTCGCCACCCGTCGCTATTCCACCGCGCAGTTATGCAACATCTTTGGCGTTCCGGCGATGCTGCTGAACGAGAACGCCGACATGACCGCCTGGGGCGCGGGCATTGAACAGATCATGCTCGGGTTTCAGATCACGACGATCAATCCGTTGCTTCGTCGCATCGAAGGCGAGTTCAACCGGAAGCTCTTTCTCGGAACAAGATATCGCGCCGAGTTCGACCGCGAAGGCCTGATCGTGATGGACGCGAAGGCGAAGGCGGAACTCTATTCGAAGCTGGCCGGAACGGCGATCCTCAAGCCGAATGAAGCGCGGCAAAAGTTGAACCTTCCATCGGCCGGAGAGCCCGGAGATAAGCTCTATATGCAGGGCGCGATGCGGTCTCTAGATGCGCTCGCCGAAGCGTCCACGGACAGCGGCGGGAAAGAACCCGCTGGGCCGCCGAAACGCCAGCCGCAACAGCCAACCGACCCGAGGCCGACGCCATGATGACGAAGCCGCTCATTTTCGCCCGTCTCGACAAGGAAACGGCTCGCCGCCAATGGAGCGACCGCTTCAACAATCGAACCCCGCAGCCGCGCGCCAAGGCAAAGATCGCCATCAAAGCGCTCGAGGATGGGTCAACGGATATCATGCTCTATGACGAGATCGGATATTTCGGCGTCACTGCCAAGAAATTCATCGCCGAGCTTGGCGCTATCTCCTCTTCATCCATCCGCGTCCGCATCAACAGCCCCGGTGGAGACGTCTTCGACGGACTCGCGATCTACAACGCATTGAAACAGCATCAGGGCGATGTCACCTGCGTTGTGGAGGGGATCGCCGCATCGGCCGCTTCTTTCATCGCGCTCGCCGGCGCTCGCTGTGTCATGTCGGAAAATTCCCTCATGATGGCACATTGTGCATGGGGCCTATCTATCGGAAATAAATTGGATATGCTCGAGACAGCGACGATCCTCGAGAAGATCGATGCGCAGCTCTCCGGTATCTATGCGGCGAAGACCGGCAAGACGCCCACCGAATGCCTCGCCATGATGGAAGGCGAAGGCAAGAACGACGGCACATGGTTCACGGCCGACGAGGCAAAGGCATTCGGTCTCGTCGATGAAATCTCCAACAGCTCGGAGACGACGGAACAACCGGACTCTGGCGCCAACGCATCGCTCGAAAGCAAGGTGCGCGCGATGAAAACGCGGCTCGCGATAGCCGAGCGCGAATGATGAATCGAGCGGGTCCGCCGTAACCGGCTGACGGCGATCGGCGTGATCTTTCAACTTTCCAGCCCCTCGAGTCCCGCTGTTCTGGCCGGCCAGCAGCGCAAACACGGTCCGATCGAAAGAGGGGCGGCGCTGGCAGGCGCTTGCATGTGGGGCAATCGGACAAGTCGGCATTTTTTGAATCCCAGGGCGAAACGAACCGGGGGCAAATCCGGGCGCGGCCTCGCAAGGCGGCCCGGACGGGGTTCGGAGTAGGCGCGCGTCACGCGGAATGACGCCTGCTCGCGGCGAATGGGCCGCGAGCGAAGTTTCGCCCGAATGGGCAACGAAGCGTGCCGGAAGCGATGGCCGGCGATAGCACCCCTTTATTTCCCGGATTCCGGAGGGGAAGGCGAAAAGCAAAATCCGGCGCGCGAGGCGTTCCAACAGGAAGCTGAAAGCGCGATAATTCGCCCGGATGGGCAGTCATGTTTCGAGCGGCGGCGTGGAAAGCAGACACGCGGCTACGGTCCCCGCATCTGTAACGGGTGAAATCAACGGCGCGGCCTGGGTCCATTGCGCGATGAAGCGCGGTGGCACGGCGGCCTAGGACCGGACATTGCGGACAGGCGGCGTAGCGACCGCCTCGCTCGAATTCAAATACCCCGAGCGATCTGGTCCGGCTCGCGAGGCCTCCAGCACCTTTTAGGGACGGCAAGACCGTAGGGGCACAGCCCGTCGCTCACCATGTTTCCGGTCCGCTAACCTCCACTGCTTGCGTCGGCGCACAGGGCAAACACGCCCCGATCGATAGCGGACACGGGGAGCGGACCCCCGCGAGTCGGAAGCAATCGGGCAAGCCGAACGCGCCCTTTCCGACCCTTGGGCAAGGTCGCTAGCGCTCCGTGACGGTTATCCATCCCGCGGCTCATCGTGAGACGCCGGTTTTGAAAAGGAAATCTGAATATGAAAAGCAAGGTGTTGCGCGAGCAGCGCGCGAAGCTGATCGAGGACGCTCGCGCGTTGCTCCCGTCCGATGGCGCGATCTCCGATGAGATCAGCGCCAAGTTCGACGAGATGATGGCGTCCGCCGATAAGATGAAGGCGGATATCGATCGCGTTGAACGGCTGGAAGGCGAAGAGGCGCATCTTTCCGCGCGCATCGAACGCCGCGCCGGGCGCGAAGGCATCTCGAAGGACGAAGCAGCGGAACGCAATGCGCTGGAGAACGAGGCGTTCGGCGCCTATCTGCGCTTCGGCCTCGCCAATATGACCGATGAACAGCGATCGATCGCCCAACAGCGCATCCAGAACCCACAGGGCGGCTTCCGCGCGGCGCTCGGAACCGTTCCCGATACGGCCGGCGGATATACCGTCCCGGAAGGCTTCTACGGCCAGATCGAGAGCGCGCAGCTCGCATACGGCGGGATGCTGGAAAACGCCTTCGTGTTCGACACGTCGACCGGCAACGCTCTGCCGATCCCGACCGACAACGACACGACGAACAAGGGCGCGATTCTCACCGAGAACACGCAGACGGGCAATCAGGATATCGCTTTCGGCGCCGTCACCCTGAACGCCTATACCTATACGTCGAAGCTCGTTCTTGTTTCGAACCAGCTCTTGCAGGATTCGGCGTTCAACCTCGACTCCTATCTCGCGCAGAAGCTTGGGACGCGCCTTGCCCGCATCGTGAACGATCACTTCACGACCGGCGACGGCGCCAGCAAGCCGACCGGAGTCGTGACGGCGGCTACTCTCGGCGTGACGGCGGCGAGCGCCACGGCGATCACGGCCGATGAGTTCGCTTTCGACCTCCCGCATAGCGTCGACCCGGCCTATCGCACGAATGCGAAGTTCATGTTCGCGGATTCAACGCTGAAGGCGTTGAAGAAACTGAAAGATGGCGAGGGTGAATATCTCTGGACGTCCGGCCTGCAGTTCAAGGAGCCGGATCGCCTCGGCGGCTATCCCTACATCATAAATCAGAGCATGGATGTTATCGGCTCCGGCAAGAAGCCCGTTGCCTTCGGCGACTTCTCGAAATACTTCATCCGCCGCGTCGCTGGCGTCCAGGTGCTGCGCCTGACCGAACGCTATGCCGACTACAACCAGACCGGATTCCTTGCCTTCCAGCGTTGGGACGGCCAGCTTGTCGACGCCGGAACGCACCCCGTCAAATACCTGACGCAGTGATAATCGCGGCGCGCTTGCGCCGCCTCTATTCTTCCCTCTTTCAGAAGGAGCCCGGCCAATGCGCCGTGATCTTTTGAACAGCATCAACACGAAATATCTCTTCGCACCGATCGCCGCGCAGACCAACAGCAGCACCGCGCGCGTTTCGGCCATCATCGATACCGCCGGCTATGAAAGCTGCACGTTCGTCCTGATCGATGGGACGAATACCGACGCGGACGCCACGTTCGCCGTGACGTTGGAGCATGGCGACGATTCCGCGCTCGCTGACACGGCAGTCCCTGCGGCGACCGATCTGATCGGGACGACCGCGCTCGCCGGGTTCACTTTCGCGGACGATAATCTGACGCGCAAGATTGGCTACATCGGCGCCAAGCGCTATGTCCGCGTCACCGTGACTCCCACGGGGAATAATTCCGGCGATTGGTTCATGGCCGGCGTTGCGATACTTGGACACGCGAAGAACCGCCCCACGGTGAACCCGCCCGTCGCGTAATTGATATAAGGGCGCCGGCTTGGCGCCCATTCCCACTCTCGAGGAGACCGCGGCGATGTCCGACCTTACCTATCAGACGAAAGTCTATTTGAAACAGGGCGGCGATGAACTCGTCGTCGCATCTGGCGGCAAGATCACGATCGAAAGCGGCGGCCTCATCGAAAATGGCGGGGTTAACGCCCCCGTCCAGGCGACGCCGACGGCCAAGACCGTTTCCGCGACGTTGACCGCCGCGGAAATTCTCGTCGGCATCATTACCGTGAACCAAGCGGCGGCGGGCGCATCGGCGCTTCAGCTTCCCCTCGCGACCGCGATGGATACTGCGCTCCCAGCGTTCGGGGCGAACGATTCATTCGATTTCTCGGTCATCAACATCTCGACCGTCGACGCCGAGGACGCGAGCCTCACGACCAACACCGGATGGACGCTCGTCGGCTCCATGGACATTCCGGCTTATAGCGCCGCCGGGAGTTTGAATTCGTCTGGTCGGTTCCGCGCGCGCCGCACCGCCGCCGGGGCATGGACGCTCTATCGGCTGTCCTGAACCATGGCCTTCGAGTCATTCATCGCGGTCCAGACCCCAGCGACGGATCGCTCCCTGCTCACGATCGAGCAGCTTCGCGCCGCCGCCGGGGTGACGGGATCATCCTCGGATGCGACGCTCACCGCGCTCGGCGCTCGCATCGCGGCCGCGATCACGAAGGCTTGCCGCGTCGTCTCCGACGGGGTTAACCCGCCGACGCTGCGTAAGGAAACCATTGTCGAGACATTCCGACGCCCTTCCTATTGGGCCAATGGGGCGTGGCCATTCGCCGATAGCGAGAAGATGCGACATTCGCTGATCCTCGCGCGGTGCCCTGCCGTTTCCGTCGCGTCAGTCGTCGCCGATGGGACGGCGCTCGACGCCTCGCAATATGAACTTCGCGCGGCCGATGGAATTCTTGTCCGCCTTTCCGCCGATCAGCCGACGGCGTGGATCAATTGGAAGATCGTCGTCACGTATGACGCCGGCTATGCAACCGTTCCGGATGATCTCGCATTGGTGGCCAGCCAGTTGACACAAATTCTGTGGCACCAGGACGGGCGCGATCCCAATCAAAAGCTCGATTACGTCGATGGCATCGGCCGATCAGAATGGTTCGGAAATCCCCACCTCGGCGATCTAGTTCCGCCGTCGCTGCTCGGCGCGCTCGACGCGGGCGGCTATGTGAATCATTTACCAAATTAAATATCTTTCGGGTTTGTCTTTCGTTTGTTGTAAAATAGTGAAGCCGGACTGCGCGCTAACACAGGCCGGCTTCTGATCATAAACGCAAGGAAGCTGCGCAAATGACCAAATACGACACTCTCACGGTAGATATTGTTCGTCAATTACTAGACTATGATCCTAAATCTGGCGTGTTCCGATGGCGAAAGCGCGCGGTGAAGATGTTTGCTGACGGGCCGCGCCAGAATAACGCGTGCGCGACGTGGAATTCACGTTACGCCGGTAATGTCGCTGGGACTCCGGATAAAGATAACTATCTACAAATCAACATATTCAAGAAGCAATATAAAGCTCACCGCCTCGCTTGGTTCATACAAACTGGCTCATGGCCAGAAGGCGATATTGATCACGCGAACTGCGACCCGATCGACAGCCGACTCGCAAACCTACGCGCTGCGACACGCTCGCAGAACCATGCAAATAAAGGAACTCGCGCCGACAACACGAGTGGGCGGAAAGGTGTGAGTTGGGATAAGTCGCGTCGCAAATGGGTGGCGCATATTGGGAGAAATGGCCGCATCTATCATCTAGGACGCTTCAATAGCGCAGAAGATGCATCCGCCTCTTATTCGGAAGCTGCACAGCGTCTCTATGGCGAGTTCGCAAGAACAGCTTAACAATTCCCGGCGTGAGCCGGTCGGAGATGACGCTATGCCGATCGAGGAATTGGTTTCGCGGCTTTTCGCGCTGCGCAACGCTGCGCATCTCGCTCATTGGGCGACGCCGAACTTTTCGCAGCACATGGCGCTTGGCGAGTTCTACGATTCCATGATCGAAAAGCTGGACGAAATCGTTGAGGTTTATCAGGGTCGTAATTCTCTCATCACCGCTATCCAGGTCATGAATTTCGATGGCGCGGATATCATCGAGCGCATCCGCTCCGAATCCGATTGGCTATCCGCCAATCGCGACGACCTCTCGGCGGGCGATGCGGTGATCGCGAACCAGATCGATGAACTTGGCGCGATTTTTTCCCGCGCGCTCTACAAGCTGCGGTTTTTGTCTTGACGCCGGAGCAAGCGCTTTCTCAACTGGATCGTCGGCTTTCTCGAGACGGGCGCTTGGTGATCTTGCGCCGAGTGGGAACGCCAAATGTCGACGTTCCCATCCAATCGTTCATGAGAAACTATCGGCCCGACGAAATAGCGGGCGGCATCATCCAGGGCGACAGCTCAGCGATCATCTCCCCAAGCGCGCTACCGGGGACGGCATGGGCGTTTCTCACGCCGACGCGCGGAGACAAAATCCTCGCCGACGGGCGCATCAGAAATATCGAATCCGTCGAGACGGTGACGATCGCATCGTCGGTCGTCAGATATAATTTTCAGCTTCGCGGCTAACAACTAGGGACCGCCGAAGGGCGGAAATGCAATGACGTTGACAGCTCAGCTCAATGCCTCGTTTTCCGCTACTCAGGAAGGCGCTAACGCTTTTTCAGGCGGACCCAGTTGGGGCGCCGCGATTTCGTTCGCCCAAGCGATCGCCAATGGAACCGGGGCCGCCCAGGCCGATCTCGTGTATTTCGCGGAGCGGAGCGTTTCAAGCGCCTCCAATGACGACATCGACCTCAACGGCTCGCTGACCGACGCGCTTGGAGCATCGATCGCCGCCGTCGAATTGGTCGCGATCATGATCATCAATAAGCAAAAGGACGGCACGGCGAACACGACGAATCTGACGATCGGCGGCGGCTCCAATCCTGTTGTCGGCTTCCTTGGCGGCACGACGCCGACGATCGGTCCAATTCGGCCCGGCGGCATCCTGTTTCTCGCATGCCCTGACGCGGCCGGGATTGGCGCGGTGGCGGCCGGAACCGCCGACATTCTCAGGATAGCCAACAGCTCCGGCGCGACCGCGAAATATCTCATCGCGGTGCTCGCCAGAACCGCTTGATGAATGGCGCGGATACGGACATTTCGACGCGACGTTGAGCTGCTCGTGTCGAATACGCTTTCGCCGCAAGCGCGTCAAAAACTGGCCGCGAACGCTGCGAGGGACATTCTCGCCGAGGCACAACAGGAAAACCGCGCCGCTCTTGGGATGGCGCCGCCCTACCAGACATTCGTCGACGGCCGCGAGGGCGCTCCATTGGAGAGCGTCAATCCGGATCGCGGGCATATCGTCTTCGAATTCGAACTCATCGGCGAAACGCTGGCGTGGATCGGCGAGCAGCTCATTATCCACTCTCCCGTGCTGACGGGAGCCTATCAAAAATCCCACATCCTGCTCGCGGATGGCGTCGAGATAAACGTCGATGGAACGATACCGCCGGCCGAAAACTATGTTTTCGTGAACACCCAACCCTATGCGCGCAAGATCGAGCGCGGCCTGTCGGAACAAGCGGCGGATGGCGTTTACGAGGTCGTCACGGAGTTGGCGAAGCGACGCTTTGGGAATGCCGCTCTGATCAGATTTACATATATCTCCCCGACGGGAGGGGCGGCGGAAGTTGGAAAGAAAACGCGTCAAATGCGCAAGCCCGCGATAATGCGCCAGCCCGCGATCCGGATCATCCCGAGGTAGTCATGGCGAGAAAAGCAGTCGTCGACGCCGTGCATGCCTATCTCGCGGCGAACTGGACCGCGTGCGCCATCCTAGAAATAAACGCGGATTTGCAGGCGCCGGCCGATGGCGCGCCGTTTATCGCGGTCGAGTTTCCCGTCGCCAATGGCGAAAAAACGACGCTCGGACATTCCTATCGTGAAACCGGCGGGTTCCGCGTCATCATCGCGACGGAGCGCGGAGCCGGCGTCTCCAAGGCGCTCGATTATGGCGAGCAGCTGCGCGCCTTGTTCCTCGACAGGACGTTCGGCGGCGTCGACACTCGCCCATTTTCGCCAACGTCACCGCGCGTCGACGACCTTGCGGATGATGGAAACTATTTCCGAACCTACATCGTCGTCCCCTACCTCTACATCTCCAACAACTGAGACGCTGGGCCGTTACTGGACGGCTGGCTAATGGAGCATAACCATGTCTTTCGTTTTCACAGCAACAGGCTCGAAGTTCTATATCTCCAACGTGGCCGTCACCTCTGAACCCGCCGATGCCGCGGCTTACGCCGCCCTGACGTGGGTGGAGATCACCGGAATCCAAACCCTCGGCCAATATGGCGACCAGGCCAATGTTATCAATTTCGCGGTGATCGGCGATAGCCGCGTCCGCAAGTCGAAAGGCGCTCGCGACGCCGGAACGATGCAAGTGACGACGGCGCATTACGGCGACGACACGGGGCAGCTCGCGCTCATCGCGGCGGAGGCGACCAATAAGAATTATGCGTTCAAGGTCGATCTGCCGAACTCGATCACGCCATCGACCGGAACCGACGAGTTGAACTATTTCATCGGTCTGGTGAGCGGCAAGAAAGAGAACATCGGGACCAATGACAACATTGTCGCCCGGACGTTCGATGTCGTGATCAATTCGAAGATCACGGTCGTCGCCGCGACCTGATGCAGGCGCGCGTCGCTCGCTGTTTTTCATCAAAAGGGAAAGATAAATGGGTCTCGATCTCTCTACATTGGACATATCCTCGGCTTCGGAATCGGGCGCCGTCATGCAGGTCACGCATCCGGTCAGCGGCGCCGTTCTGACGTTCGGCGACGGCAAGCCCGTCAGCTTGACGCTGGCGGGGGCCGACAGCGAGCGGTTCAGGCGGGCTCAGCGCGCCGCGACCAATCGCAAATTGCGAGCGAACCAGGCCGGGCGTCGCGTTCAGCTATCGGCCGAGGAATTGGAAAACGACGCGCTTGAAATGATCGTCGCGGCGACGATCGGATGGCAGGGAATCAGCATCGGAGCCGATGGCGATCTTCCCTTCACGATCGACAACGCCCGCGCGATTTACAAGAAATTGCCGTGGCTGCGCGAGCAGGCGGACGCGTTTATCTCGGACCGCGCAAATTTCTTGAAAGCCTCGCCGAGCGATTGATCGCATTCGCCGAGGCGGCCCTGAGCGGCGATCGCGCGACCGCGATTCTTCCATCCGAGGTCGCGCATATATGGGAATGGTTCTGCGAACTGGCGGCGGCGCGCACGAGCGGCGGCATGGCGCTGAACCCGATAACCTATCCCGACATAGAGGCATGGGCGCGGTTGACGGATTCTCGCCCGACACCGTGGGAAGTCTCGCTGTTGCGACGGATCGATAATTCCGTCATCGCGAAATCGATGGCCTCCGATGGAAAATTCAAATTGATTGAGCGTGCGCCGATGACGGACGATAGCGCGGTCATCGGCCTGCTTTCGGCGATCAAGGCCAGGGCGAACGGGTAGGCTCGCCTACCTCTCTGGGTGAACCAGGAGAGGGGCGGGAGACGGGATTTAGAGGCCAGCCCCGGACGCAGCGCGATCCTGGCGCCGAGCGACGTCATCGATCAGCGCCTTGCGTGCAAGCCGAATCTGGCAATCCATGACCGCGCTTTCGTTAGGGCTGTATTCTTTACGGCAGGATGCTTGGATTTTTTCTAACAAGCGCTTGCCGTATTCCGGGTCCGGCGGGTAGGCCGCATTCAGAGCGGCGAGCAATATGAACGCGACGATTAAGAAAGCAGCCATCCCTTTGATGAATCCCATAGCCTACCCTCCAAAAACTCTTCTTCACGGCGGAACCGAGAGAACAAAATATCAGCCGCGATTTGAGAGTCGAGTCTCTAATGCCCTCTCAAGCAAGCGACGGATCGTCTCCGGGCGGGATGGGCGAGGTTCCCGATGACCGCGAATTCAGTCCAGTCGATAATTGACATCGAGGTCACGTCGACCGGCGTCGATCAGGCGACAGCCGCTCTCAACAAGCTCGTGGCCGCCGAGGATAAGGCCACCGTCGCGTCCGACACCACGTCCAAGGTTCGCGAACGCAACGCCACAACGCTGGACCGCTACGCCAAGCAACTCGACGCCGCCTATAAGGCGCAAGCGCAGATGGAAAAGATCGAGCGCGCGCTTGCTCAGGCTCAGGCGGCTGGCCTGGAAGGGACCGCGGCCTATACCGCGACGATGAACGGCCTCGCCACGGCGCGGAAAGCGGCCCTGGAGGCGACGAACGACAATAAGGAGGCGTTGGACGATCACACGCGCTCGGTCGGCCTCAACAAGATGCAGATGATGGAGGGCGTGCATGTCGTCAAATCCTTCGTCGATGAAATAGTCGCCGGACAAAACCCGATTCGCGCCTTGGCGCTTGAGGGCGGGCGCATCGCCCAAATTTTCTCCAGTGGTTCGGGCGGGGTTGGCGGCACGCTTCGCGCGGTCGGCGCCATGATCGCCCCCATCGTCACCAATCCGCTGACCGCGCTCGTCGCCGTGCTCGGGGCGGCGGCGCTGGCCGCTTATCAATTCAGCGCGCAGCAAGACAAGCTTGCGCAGTCGCTCAACGGCGTGGGGCGAGCCGCTGGCGTCACCGTGGGCGACCTGTCGAAGATCGCCGAGGCCGGCGCCAAGACGGCCGGCATCGGCCAGGGCCAGGGCGTCGATCTCGCCGCGCAATTCGCTTCATCCGGCGCGATCAGGGGAGATATGATCCAAAACCTGATCGGATCGACGAAGAAATTCGGGAATGCGTTCGGATTGGACCTGACGCAGGCCGGGGACGAACTGGCGAAGGCCTTCGCCGATCCGACGAAAGGGGCGGAAGAACTCAACAAGCGCCTGGGCTTTCTCGACGACAACACGAAGCAATTGATCAAGGACTTGCAGGATCAGGGGAACCTCGCCGGAGCGCAGAAGGTTCTGTTCGAGGCCTTTTCCGGCAGCATTAAGAAAACCACGGATAACACCGGGTTGCTCCAGAAAGCGTGGGAGGAGCTGCAAAGCGCGTTTTCGGCGGGCGCCCACGCCGTCGAGAACTTCCTCGCGCCATCGCTCGAAAAGCAGTTGCAGCAGCTTGAGGCGATCAAGGCGACGATCGGCGCGCAACCGACGAATTTTATCGACAGCTTCCTGCGTGGCGATACGACGGGCCGACTGCAATTCGTGCAAGAACAAATCGACACGCTCAAGAAACAAATTGAGGGCACGAAGAAAGCCGCGAGCGACGCGGCCGACGAATTGGCGCGCATGACAAAATCCCAAGTGGCGGCCGATATCGTTCGATCGACCCTTCCCGAGATTTCGCAGCGTCAGACGTTGGTGAATCAGCAACAGAATCTGGCGTCCGCCGTGGTCGATCCGGCCATCTTGCAGAAGATGGGCGTGAGCGCCGCCGACGCGCAGCGCGCGCTGCAAAATCTCACCTATCAGACGACGAACTGGCAGAGCGAGATAGAGAAGATCGCCCAGGACTCACAACTCGCGTCCAAGCAGAGCGAGGCATGGACATTCGCCGAGCGCGCCGCCGCCGCTGAAGAACAGGCGCGCGTCAATATATTGCGTCAGACGGGCGATCAGCTCGTAGCCGCCGCCAAGGCGGAAGAGGCGCGCAACGCGATTATCGCGGAGGGCAACAGAAAAGCCGCCGACATGCTACGGCAGGCGAATAATGATTTTGCGACCGTCGGGATGCTGCCGTTCGAAAAGGCGATGAAGCAAATCGAGCAGGAATTCAATGATTTCCGCTCTCAATTTTCCACCAATAACGCCGGTGCGGGGACTGGAGCCGCGACTGGAGCCGCCGCCGCGGCGGATTCGATCGTCTCCTATATTCAGCAGGCCTTCGCGGCGCGCGGCATCGATCCGAGCGTCGCGGTGAATGTCGCGAAAAGCGAAGGCCTCAAAAATTACACTGGAGACAGCGGCTCCTCGTTCGGACCGTATCAGCTCCACTACGGCGGGGTCGCGCCCGGTGGAAACATGGTCTCCGGGCTCGGCGACGTCTTCACGCAACGGACCGGCCTTGATGCGCGCGACGCGTCGACCGTCATGAAGCAAATCGATTTCGTCGCCGATTGGGTTAAGACCCATGGCTGGGGAGACTTTCACGGCGCGGCCAAGACGGGAATTTCGAACTGGCAGGGCATCGGCGGGGCGTCGGGGGCGGCGTCGGCGTCGACATCGACATCGCAGGTCGACCAAATCAATTCCACCAGCGATGCCGTGTCCAAACAGGCTGAGTCCGTCAAGAAGGCGCAGCAAGCCTATGAGTTCCTGAAAAAACCTATCGTCGACGCCAATATCTCGCTCGCCGCGCAAAACGCGTTGCTCGATGTCCAAAACGCGACCATGGGGCAATCGGCCGGGGCGGTCGCCGCCGCGAGCAAGGCCCAAGAGATGCTCAATCAGTTCGCGGCGCAAGGTGTCACGGAACAGGCTCTCGTTAACAAATATGGCGAGCAGGGCCATCAGATGTATGCCGATTTGCGCGCCAGCGTCGAGGCGACCGCCGATGCCTATGGCAAATTCATCCAGCGCCAATATGACGCCGCCGAGGCGATCAAGGCCGTCCAGGATGCTCAGAAATTCCTTGGCGACAGCTTCAAGAGCTTCGTCGAAACGATGTTGAGCGGGACGGGCAAAATGTCTGACGCGCTGAAATCGTTTGGCAAGAGTTTTTCGAGCAACGCGCTCGATGCGCTGATCTCCGGGACGGGCTCGCTCGCCGGGATTTCTGGTCTCGCCCCGTCGAGCCCCAACGGCCAGGGCGGCGTTTTGAAGCTATTTGGCGACACGATTCGCGGCGCGACGAAATCCGGCGTCGAGGACGCGGCCAAAATCGCGAACGATAACGCGTCGCAAGGCGGCCTTGGTTCAATCCTCGGCAGCATCAGCCCGACGTCGATCACCAAGGGCGTCACCGCCATCGCCGGACTGGCCTCCGCCTATGGCGCCGGTCTTTCATCGCGTAGCCCGACCATGGGGGCGATCACCGGCGGGATTTCCGGCATCGTTGCCGGGGCTTCTCTAGGGTCCTTCCTAGGGCCGATGGGGATGGTGGCCGGAGGAGTTATTGGCGCCGGCCTGGGCTTGTTCGGCGGCGACCAGGGGAAGAAACAAGCGCAGCAGCAACAGCAGATGCAGGCGTTTCAGAATTACGTCAACGCCATTCCCGACATCAATGCATTCCGCCAGCAGGCGTCTGGCGTTCCGCTTGGGTCGATCCAGACCGGCGCCAACACCGCGCAACAATCGTTGGATAAGCTGACGCAAACGGCGGCGCAGGCGGGAGATTGGGGCCAGGTCATTCAATTGCAGTCCGATTTTAACAAGCTCGTCGCGCGGCTGAAATCGGACTTCATCGATGCTTGGGCCGGGATCATCGACGAATTGTCGAAGGGCGTCGGCGCGAGCGGGCCTTTCGCGCAAGCCCACGCCAATATCTTGCAGCTCGGGCAAGATTTGCAGGGCTTCATTTCCGATACGAAGACGGCCTATGGCGACACGGCGCCGCAGGTCGAGCAAGCGGCGAAGGCGACGCAATCCTACGCGCTATCGGCGCTTCAGGTTGTCGATCCGCTCACCGCGGTCAGGACGCGGTTCGACGAAATCAATGGCACGGCGTCCGGTTTGCAAAAAGTCCTGGTTGATCTCGGCATGTCGGCGGACAACGCCGCTTCGGCGATTCGCGATGGCGTCGCCAAGGCTCTAGACCAACTTCGCGCTACGTTCTCGCAGGGGTTGCAGCGCGATATCAACACGGCGAACGGAAAATCCTATCTAAACGACGCGTCCGATCTCATTACGGCTTACGCCAAGAATTTGTCAGACGCGGCGTTGATCGGCATCGATCAATCGCAGGTCGACCAATGGTTCAAGGCCAAGGCGCAAGCCATTGTCGACAGCGCCCAATTGACCGGGACGGCGTTCGACGGGCTGCTTGCGGCCTTCCCGCAACTAACTGGCGTCGTGCATTCCTTCGTTCAGGTGGTCGACACGGCGGCGGCGGCGGCTCAGGCCGCAACTCAGGCGGCGCAGAAATCCGCCGATGATGCCGCGTCCGCCGTCACCACGGCGCGGAGCGCGTTGCAGGCCTCATACGATAAGGAGGCCCAAACGCTCAACGACACGATCACGCGCATGACGTCGTTCATCGCCACGATCAAGCAGCTCAAGACAAGCCTGCAATTCGATCAAGCCTTGTCGCCTCTTTCGCCACAACAGCAGTTTCTCGCCGCGCAGGCGCAATATCAAGACGTATCGAAAAAGGCGATAGCCGGAGACCAGACGGCGCAAGGCCAGCTCCCCGATGTCGTCAAGACGTATCTTGATCAGGCCAAGTCGTATTTTGGGTTCAACTCGACCTATAATCAAATATTCAACGACGTTCAGGCGACGCTCGACGCATTAGCTAATAGTTCGCAGGGGCAGATCGACTCGGCGCAGGCGCAGTTGGACGCGCTCAATAAGCAGGTCGACGGCCTGATAACGGTCAACGCGTCGGTCCTCGACGTCGTGACCGCGATCCAGAATTTGCAGGCCGCGCTCACGGGCCAGAAGAACGCCAACCAGAATTTCGTCGCGTCGCTTTATCAGAGCGTGTTCGGGCGCGCGGCCGACCAGGCCGGGCTTAATTATTGGACGGGTCAACTCAACTCCGGAGCTTATACGACGCAGACGCTGACCGACGCACTCAACCAGGCCAAGGCGTCCGGAGCGATGCGTCTTGGCGGCGTCGTCGGATTTGCTGGCGGGGGCATCGTCGGCAACGGCATTTATGACCAGGATAGCGTGCTTGCGCGCTATGCCGGCGGAGGGAATATTGCTCTAGCCGGCGGAGAATTCGTCGCGCGGGCTCCCTCGGTCAATCCATCGACCCTTCCGGTCCTGTCCCACATCAACCGCTTCGGCCAGCCGCCGGAAAACGACAACGCCTCGCTGAAATCGGAACTGGCGAATTTGAAGGCGATGCTCGGACAGCTAATCGCCGTGTCCGCCGCGGGGCATTCCGAGACCGTCGGCGCCGTGCGCGAAAATACGCTAGCAGTCCAACAAGACACGCGCGCCAATGATCGGCGCGCGATCGCGAGGAAATAGCCATGCCGGTCTATCTCATCGAGATCGATGGCTATGGCTTATCCCTGCAAACATTCCGCTTCGCGACGGAGGCTTATATCACGTCGCCGAGCGACAGCCCGGCCAATACGGTTTATGAGCCGCGCATCGTCGATCCCGGCACATTCAACATCAATTTGTTCTCGGCCGGGGAGACGAGCGGCTCTGCCATGACCGCCAATGGCGCGAGCGCATCGCTTGGTTCTGGTAGTGGCGACATAGGCTATGGAGACGTCATCATCGCTAACGCCGATGGGGCGCTAGATTCATGGTTCGATCTTGGCTTTGATGGCCGCCGGGTTGAGATCAAGAGTTTAGCGTCCGCGAAGTCTGCCTTTTCGAGCGCCGTCACCGTGTTTAAGGGCAGGGTCGAGCGCATAGACACCGCCGATGCCTGGCAGACTTTACGCGTCCGCATGTTCGATAGGCGGCTCGATCTCGACCTGCCATTGCAGACGACGCGCTATGGTGGAACGGTAACAGGTTCGGCGGACTCCGCGGATGGGACCGTTGACCTAAAAGATCAGGTCAAGCCGCTGGCGTTTGGCCGCGTCTATAATATCAAGGCGCTTCCGGTCAATCCATTCGATGGCATCTATCAGGTCTCCGACGGAGCGGTAGCCAGCATCCAGGCCTATGATGGCGGCGTTCCGCTCGATCTAGCGAGCAATTATGGATCGATCGCGGCGCTGCGAGCTGCGACGGTAATCCCTGGGCAATTCGCGACCGCGCTCTCTCTCGGCCTGTTCCGAATCGCGGCGACTTCGTTCCAATGCACGGCGGATGTCGTTGAAGGATCGACCCGAAGCGCCGGACAGGTCGCGAAGCGCATGATGCAGAAATTCGGTCTTGTGTCCGGGGTTGACTTCGACGATTCCAGCATAACGGCGCTTGATGGGCTCAATTCGGCCGAGGTAGGGGTTTGGCTCGACAGCGAAATAAACGCGCTGGCCGCGATACAGCAGGTGCTCGGGTCGATCGGAGCTTGGATCGCTCCAAATTCGTTGGGAATGCTAGTAGTTGGTCGTTTTTCGGCGCCGGGAACGCCATCGGACACTCTGACGCTCGACGATATGCTCGAGAAGAACCGTATGAAGTTCGAGGTGACGCAGGATGCTGGCCGGGGAATTCCGGCCTATCGGGTCATTATCAACTACAAACGCAATTATTTCGTCATGCAGGGTTCAGAAGTTCATGGTTGCGTCGACGACGATACCCGCGCTTACCTGCTTACGGAATGGCGACAGGCGAAATGCGAAGACGTGTCGATCAATACCAAATTCAAGCTCGCCGTCGAACTCACGATGGACACTTATTTGACGCAGCTCTCGGACGCTCTGAGCGAGGGGGCGCGGTTGCTGTCCCTCTATGGCGCACGCCGCGATCGCGTGAACGTCATGCTGTGGATGGACCGTGCGACTTCGATCAATCTTGGCGACACGGTTTCCATCCGCGTCCCGCGCTTTGGATATGATTCCGGGCGCCCAATGCGGGTGATCGGTCGCACGGATAGCCGCGTCGACAATACTGTCCTGGTTGACCTATATGGCTGATAGCGCGATCACGATCACATCCCTGTCCGCGACTCCCGGCGTCGGACAGAATTTGATCGCATTCACAACGCTTGGCGGGACGCTATCAGGGTGCCTGCCATATCTGGCGCTTTCGACCGTGGAGGTTTGGGCATCGGCGACCAACAACCGCGCCGCGGCATCGCTGGTCGGAACTGGCGCCGTCTCTCTCGTTGATGGCGGACTCGGCGTCTCGCAAACAAAATATTATTGGGCGCGCGCCAAGGATGCCAGCGGGCTCTATGGAGCCTGGTATCCGGCGAGCGCGACCGCCGGGATCGTTTCGACGACGAGCGATCAGGTGCCGCCGAACGGGTCGGTTTCAGACGCGCAGGTTAGCAGTCTAAGCGCCGACAAGGTAATAGCCGGCACGCTGTCATCAAGCAATTTGCGCGTCAGCGACGGCGCTGGAAATTTTATCATTTTGGCTGATGCTAACACGGCGCAAGCGCTATTTTGGAAGCCGCTACTGGAGATGGCCACGGCATCCAATTTGGCGTCCGCGACGCTTAATGCGATCTACGCGCAGTCAATTAACGTCGAGGCCATTTACGGCTATGGCGCTACCGGGTCAGGCAACTGCCATGGAGTGAGGGGACAATCATCAGGCGGCACGTCAGGCATTGTCGGGGCGGCGACCGGCTACGATTTCTACGCGGACGGGTCTGGGACCAATTATGGGCCATTCACGGGCGCCCATGACGCATTGGTCACTCCGGACGATGATGCAGTCTTAGAGATCGGCGATATTCTCGTCGATGTCGAATGCCTTGTCCGAGGAGGCGTTTCGAATACGCTTTTCAAGGTCGCGCGCTGCACGGCGGCGGCGCAAAAGGGCGCCGTCGGCGTGGTCGCCGTCAAAAACGGCCTGCTCGCTGACAACATGATCCCGGCCGTTTTCGCGCGCAGGACCATGCCGCCGAAATTTTGGCGGCTTTCCTCCGATCCAAACGGCCCCATGATCCTGCCGCCGGAACCGATGAGTTTTACGATGCCGGAAGAAATGGCCGCCACATGGGACGCGCTGAAGGACGCATATCATTATGTGCTTATGAACGCGGTCGGAGAGGGACAGGTCAATGTTTGCGGCGAGGGCGGAAATATCGCAGCTGGCGACCTCATCGCGGCGTCTTCTACTCCAGGAAAGGGAATGAAGCAGGCCGATGACATCGTGCGCGCCACGACCGTCGCGAAGGCGCGCGAGGCAGCGTCATTTGGCGACCCGTCCGATGTCAAGCTCATCGCCTGCATCTATCTGTGCGGGTGAGGTGTCATGGCTGATATTTTGTTTTTCTACGAGCCGTTTTCGGACTCCGGAGCATTCGGCGCCTATGGCTCGTGGAGCACTGGACTGCCACTTGCGAATTTACAAAGCCGCGCGCTCTACAATGTCGCGCGATCAACCAATGCGAATTTGACGAGCACGAAATTTCGCATCGATCTCGGATTGGCGAAACAGCAAAAAGCGATCATGCTTGGGCCGCATAACGGTTCTCTCGCGATGAAATATCGCATTTCGTGCTATTCAGATTCCGGATACTCTAGCCTCGTCTCTGACACGGGATGGATCGATCGCGCCGCGCCATCGCTGTCACTTGAATGGGAAGACCCTGACTTTTGGTTCGGCCTGTCGACGGCGGCGGATGACCCGGAAGTCGATCCTTGGATCATCCATGTTTACGATTCTCCCCCGACCGCTCGGTATTGGCAGTTCGAAATCGACGACGCCGCAAACTCCGATGGCTATTGGCAGGCCGGCCGGTTGTTCATGGCGGGATGGTGGGCGCCGACGGTCAATTATTCTTATGACGCAAATTCGCTGGCGTTCCAGGATCGAACGATCGTCGAGGAGGCGATGTCCGGCGTCGAATATTTCTGGCGTCGGCGACAGCCGAGAATCTTCGGGTTCGGCGTCAACATGGTGAGCGAGGATGAGATGTTCTCCTCGGCGTATAGGTTGCTGCGCATCGCTGGGACAGATGGAGAAATATTCGTGATTCCAGATTCGAGCGCCTCCTTTCTTCAGCGCCGGTCCTTCATCGGCCGGGTCAGCAAGGGCGGACCGATGCAACAGGTGATGTTCGGCTTCGGAAATACATCTTTCGAAATCAAGGAATTGCTCTGATGGCTTTGACAACGCAGGAACAGGCCGCGGTTGATGCGCTCAACGCCCTGACCGACGCCGATTTTGAGAATGGCGGCCATCGGACGAATTTTATTCCCGCGCTGCAGAACGCCGCGCTGATCGTCCCGGCGGCGGCGCGTGAGACGACCTCGGCGGCGGCTTCGGCATCGGCGGCGGCGGCATCGGCAGCGGCCTTATCCGCGACCTCCAGCACGTCATATGCGATCAGCCTAGGATCGGCGACGTTCGCGACGCAATCAGGCAAGCAATTCGCGGTCGGATCGACGATCCTGATCGCATCTGGAGCCGCGCCAAATACGAATTGGATGGTCGGGCAAATCACCGGCTATTCAGGAACGACGCTGGATGTCACGGTTACATCGGTGGGCGGATCAGGAACACATACGGACTGGCAAATTTCGATTTCTGGCCGAACGGGGCCGCAGGGAACAGCGGGCGCCAACGGGAGCGATGGCGCAACGGGACCGACTGGCCCGACCGTTGCTCTCACCTGGGTGTTCTCGACGACGGTAACGGATTCCGATCCTGGCTCAGGGGTGATCCGGTTCAACAATGCGACGCCCGCGAGCGTGACATATCTCTATTTCGACAATAATGAATCTGGCGGGACCGACATCACGGCATGGCTCGATAGCCTCGACGATTCAACGAATAGCGCCAGTCGCGGCGAATTGACGCTCACGCAAGTCGATTCATCGACCGTTTTCTTTAAATTCAAGGTCGCCGGGGCCGTCGTCGATGGCACTGGATATCGGAAGATTCCGGTCGCCTATATTGCCGGCACTGCTCTTCCGGCGAACGGCAAGACGCTGGCGGTCATTTTCGATCGCGCTGGCGACAAGGGGGCGGATGGGGCCGGCGCTGGCGACGTAATAGGACCGTCAAGCGCGATCGATTCTCGCATTGCCGCGTTTGACGCAACGACTGGAAAACTTCTGAAGGATAGCGGCGCTGTCGTCGGCGATTTCCTGAAGAAGGACGGGTCGGTTCAGGCCACCGGAGCGATCAATTGGAAAGGCGCCGTAACCGTCTCGTCGGCGACGACAACGGACATCGGAGCGGCGACATCGAACCTCGTAGAAGTCTCCGGCACGACCACGATCACCGCGCTCGGCACGGTCGCCGCCGGCGCGACGCGCTTCGTGCGGTTCACCGGCGCCCTGACGCTGACGCATAACGGCACAAGCCTTATCCTGCCAACAAGCGCGAATATCGCGACCGCGGCCGGGGACGAGGCCGTGTTCGAAAGTCTTGGGTCTGGGAATTGGCGCTGCAAGAGCTACTCCATGATTAATGGCTCGCCCTTGGCATTGACCGCAGCGCAGACGCCTTATGGCCGTCAGGCTATCTGGATTCCGGCGACGGCGATGATCGCTAATACGACGAATGGTCCCGCCGCGGGTAGCGTCGAGACGAGCACGAATAAGGTTATGATCAAGACACTCGATTTCGATGCGTCGACGATCAAAAGCGCGCAATTCATGATCCGAATGCCGAAGTCATGGGATGAGGGGACGGTTACAGCCGTCGCGGCGTGGACGCATGCCGCTACGACGACCAATTTCAAGGTGGCATGGGATTTTTCTGGTGTCGCGATCTCGGATGGAGACGCGCTCGATGCGGCATTTGGCACGGTCCAGCAAGTCAATGACATTGGCGGGACGACGAACACGAGCTACGTGTCTCCCGAATCGTCCGCCATTACGATCGCTGGATCGCCGCAGGCCGAGGATATCGTATGTTTTAAGGTGCGCCGCAAGGCGGATGATGCAACGAACGATACACTCGCAATCAATGCGAGCCTCCTTGGGGTGACGATCTATCTGAGGACTGACGCCGGCAACGACGCTTGACGGGGAACGCCGATGCTTATGGCCACTCGAATGGAGATGCTATCGGGGATATTCGCCAATTTGTTGGCGATCCCTAACTTCGTCGTTGGCGGCAAGGACACGAGTTTCAACGCGGTCTTTTCCACGTCTGTCGATGGAGTGAGTTGGACCCAGCAAGCCGCTGGAGCGTTCTCGGCGTATATACAGGCTGTTGTTTATGCTAACTCCAACTTTGTAGCAGTAGGCAATAATACCGGGTCTGGCCCGGAAATTTTTACATCGACAGATGGCGTGACGTGGGCTTCTCAGACGGCGGCTCCGACTTCTGGTTTCAATATTGCCGCGATTTCATATGGAGCCTCGTTGTTCGTCGCCGCTGGTAAGAATGGAAGCACTGGATTTGCTGTTGTCTCCACATCTCCCGATGGCGTTACTTGGACACAGCGGACGGCAAATCCATCTGCCAGTAATTTTAATGTTACAGGAGTCGCATGCAGTTCTTCGACGTTTGCCATTGTCGGATATAACAGTAGCACTGGCGTTCCTGTTATTTCAACATCTTCTGATGGGATAACATGGACCTCTCGCACGCCGGCGCCTAGTACCGGTTTCTATATCAAGGCGATTGCATGGGGAGGCTCGGCGTTTGTCGCCGTTGGAAGTGATGGCGGAACAACCCCGATTATATCAACGGCAGCCGCGGCTGGTTCCTCGTGGACCTCTCAAACCCCGGCTCCAAGCACGAATTTCACGATAAATGGCGTCGCCTATGGCAACTCAGTATTTGTCGCCGTTGGAAATAACGGAACCACGCCTGTAATATCAACCTCGCCGGATGGCGTAACTTGGGGATCGCGCACACCCAGCCCCACCACAGGCTTTGTTCCAATTAGTGTGTTCTATAACGATTCTTTGTTTGTCGTCGTCGGGACAACGTCAATTGGCGGCTCCACTCCAGTTTTTGCCACGTCTCCTGACGGGGTGACTTGGACACAGCGGACGGCAGCTCCTAATTCTACTTTTACTCCTCTCTGTGTGGGATAAAGGACGCCCACCCACTTGTCGCTCGCAATCCCGGAGATCGCCATGAAACTTCGCATATCCGCCGCGCTGGCGATCATCCTGGCGTTGGTCGCTCCAGCATGGGCCTCGGATTCGATCACGACGCCTGGCGGCTCGACATATCCACCCACTTGTCGCTCGCAATCCCGGAGATCGCCATGAAACTTCGCATATCCGCCGCGCTGGCGATCATCCTGGCGTTGGTCGCTCCAGCATGGGCCTCGGATTCGATCACGACGCCTGGCGGCTCGACATATCCACTTCTCGCGCCTGGCGGCTTTGTGCCGCTTCAAGGCGTGATGCTCGTCGGCCCCGGCTCGTCGGCCTCTGCTCCGCTGTCAGTGGCTCCAGGAGCCGGCGCGACATGGGTGCTCGGCGGCACATTGCCTGCTTTCGCATCGACGCCGACCGTTAACGCCGCGCAGAGTGGATCCTGGACCATCACGAGCAACGACGGTGGCGCGGCGGCGACTGGCGTCACAATGCCCACGGGAGGTAGCGGGCTCACGGGTTGGCTCAGCGGGGTCTACAGTAAACTATCATCGATCCTAACCAATCTCGGCTCACCATTTCAGGCTGGTGCAAATATTGGCAATACTGCGTTCGGCGCGACTGAAAGCGGAACCTGGCAAGTCACGCCGACTCTAACCACGGTTAGCACGCTCTCGCTCACAAGCACCACAACCGCTTACACGACGGGCCAGATTGTCGCGAACAATGGAACGGCGGGCTCGATCACCAACCCATCGTTCTCTATGCCTAGCGCTGGTGGGGCGATCCCTCGGTTGCGCTTACAGACCACGGACACGCTTTCAACCGCGTGGGCGTCGGCCTCGGTGCAAGTTGATCTTTGGAGCGCCGCACCGACTTGGACGAACGGCGATCATGCTACGTGGCTCCCGGCGACTGGTTCCGCTTCGCATATTGCGTCGTTCTCGTGCACGTTCCCGTCGGCGGTGTGGGGCGACGGCCTCGCGACCGAATGCACACCAATCCAAGGCAACTACGTCTCGACCACCGCGACGACGATCTATTGGTCAGTCCAAGCGACATCAGGATCGGGCGTATTGACCGCCTCGAAGGCCATGAAGCTGATTGCGGAGCTAAACTGATGCGGCGGCTTTTCCTTGTCATTCTGACGCTGGCAGTTTGCGTCGCCGCACAGGCGCAAACGCCAAATCTAAACGTGCTTCGCATGAATGGCGGGATCAAACCCGCGCTTCAGTTGAACTTCACGACTGCGAATGTTGCTAATCCCAATGTGAGCGGCGTGGGCTGCCCGACGTTTCAGTCGTGCGTCACTTTCTCCCGCGCCTCGAACGCGATGATGATGGACAGCACGGGAGCGCTGACCTTCGCACCCAACAATCTGCTTTTCCCGACTACGGGTTGGGGAACGCAAACCGTCACCGTGGCGAGTGGGACTAACTTTATTCTGTCCTTTAACGTCGCAAGCACGGCGACGATTACTGGATCGAGCGGGTGTGTCTTCTCCGCCGTGGGGGGCTCCGCTGGAGCCTACACCAAAACCTTCACAAGCACGGGAACATCCTGCATCCTGACGCTTGGCGGCTCTGGCGGTGTCACCAACCCAATCCTTGCGCAAGTCACCTACGAAACAACCCCGCGACCGATGGACGCCTTATACTGCGCCACGACGACTTCCGCCGCGTGCTATGGGCCGAGGGTGAATGATTGGACAAGCGGAATAGCGAATGGGTTCTTGCTCGAGGAACAGAGGACGAACCTCGCTCAAAATAATCTGAACATGGCCGCATCTCCTTGGGCCAGTTCAACATCCGGCAGCGGCACGGTTTCCGCAACGGCGGCGAGTGGAACGTCGCCAGACGGAACAACCAACGCGACACTGATAACTGTGCAAAGGTCTTCCGCTTTAGACGGCGCGACGCGCTATCAATCTTTCCTTGGAACGGCGGCGGTGTATTCTGGCGATCTTTTTGTTAAAGCCTATGCCGCTGGCGATGTAGGAAAAACTATTTACATTCAACCGTATAATGGGTCGAGTGTTGGCGTTTCTGGCAGTGTCGCATTGTCGGCGTCGTGGCAAAAGTTACCAGCGTCAGCGACTATGGCGGCGTCTGCTAGTTGCAATTTCTCGATTGGCCTCCCTGGCGGCATAGGGTCTCAAACTGGCACGGTTAACTTTCTGGCGGCTTATGCCAATTTCGAGCTAGGCGCATTTAATACATCGCCTATCCCAACGCCTACGTCTTCCACCGTCACCCGCGCGGCTGACGTAGCGCAGGCGACGGGGCCGCTGTTGACGACGTTGCGGGGGGATGGATGGAGCTTCTTTACTGGGTTCAAATTAGAAAGTCTGCCTGTTGGAGGGGGAACATCCTTACTGGTTGCAGGTACTTTACCGTATGACACACCATTATATGCAACAGCGACGCCATCAGTAGGCTCCTACAGCGTTGCGTATGGAGGGTTGACTATTGGCGGCGGTCTTGTTGTCAATACATTGTATGAGGCTGCTGTTGCAACAAACTCAAGCGGGCGTTCAATAACATACAATGGAATATCTCCCGTAATGGACTCCAACAAAGTTTTTGTTAGTTCACAACCACAGCTAACAATTAATGCTGGTAACAGATGGGTCCCGTCCATCGCAGTCTGTAATCGCCGCGTCACCAACTCAACTCTAAAAGCCGATACTATCTTAGGAGCCCCGATCCGATGCGCGCCCTAATCCTCGCCCTCGCGCTGTTTGTGGCGACGCCTGCTAGCGCCGTTGAACTCGTCATCAATTACCCCTCGCCCTCCGCGCTAATCACGCTCGCGACCGCGCTCGGCTATTATGCCAACGGCCAATTCACCACAGGCGGCATGATCGCCACGGGCGGGGCTTACGCCATCAACAATGTTGGACAAGTCGTCGCGACGCCGGGAACCTATGACAATTCGACGTTCCCGCCGACGCAATTGACCGCGCCAGTCATGGCTCCGGGACTATGGCTCCGTATTCGTCACAACGGCGACCCCACGTCGCTTACGGCGCAGATGACCTCGCAAATCATGACGCAAGCGGCGCAGTTTGGCGTGACGATCTATCGTTGGGCTCCGGCACTCAACGCTGGCGCGGGATGCTGGTCGAGCGACGCCGTGAACTGCGGCGCGGCCTATATCGCCGGGGTTGGCAACTTTATGTAAGCCGCAGCCGCTACAGTATGGCCGAGGCAATTATCTGTGGATTTCTACAAAGGTAACCCATTGAAAATGCGACAGCGACCGCTGTGGGATGTTATCCGGTAATTGTGATAAATCCGAATAAAGAATAAAATCCGAGCAAGTCAATTTGCTTGGAGCGCTAAAATGAATGGTGTTGTCAAGAGAAGGGGCCGCCCGACGTTAGCCGAGGCGGCCCAAGCATATACGGTCGAGCGCATGTTCTGCGATTTCTGGAAGTCGCATGAGTTCGATCTAAAGAAGCCGAACACGAAGCGGTCATACAAAGCCAACGAGCGGATGATCATCGCCGTCGCGCCGGAGCTTTATAAGTCCAAGGCGGCCTATGTCACGCGCGCCGACATGCATCTTCTCTACGACAAGCTGCGCACGCAAAAGGGGCTCCCGAGCGCTTATGGCGCCATCACCGTCATGCGGCTCGCGTTCAAGACCGCTATCGATCGTGAGCGAGGCGGCATTCTCAAAAACCCCTGCGTCGAGCTCGGCGTGGTGACCCCTCAGCCTCGCTTGCGATGCGCCAGCAAGGAAGAAATCACCACGCTTGTTTCCGCGGCTGACAAGATCGCGCCGCCAATCGGGGACGCGATCCTCGTCGCTCTTTTCACGGGCCAGCGACAAGCCGATGTCCTGGCGCTGCGGTTCGATAATATTCGAAACGGGCGCATTCTTTTGGCGCAAGCGAAGCTCGGCGCGCGGATATCGACCTTGGTCCTGCCGCCCTTGCAAAAGCGTCTTGACGAAATCAAGGAAAGGAACGACGCGGCCGGGCGAAGCGCCAAGGCCGTCGTTTGCCGCGCCGACACGGGCGAGCATTGGAACGATAATACGTTCAGGCATGTCTATGTAACGGTGAGAGCCGAGGCTCAAAAGGAACTTCCGAGTCTCGCTGATTTCCGTTTTCTCGATTTGCGCGATACGGCGGTGACGTGGCTCGCGCGCGCTGGCTGCACGGTTCCCGAGATCGCGTCAGTTACGGGCCATACTCTGGAAACCATCACCGGCACGTTGAAACACTATCTCGTCCTAGACGACACGATGAATAATCTCGCCATGGCGAAGTTCGGCGAGTTCACCAAGGGCTTCTCGGTCTAAGCCGGCCCCATCTATCCCGACTGCGGCGACGGTATTCGCTGCGCTTTCCAGACATCATCCGACCACCGGCCCCGGTCGCGCACCCCGCGCGCTCGGGTCGCCGCGATTCATCGGCCGTCAATTGAAAGGAATCCCCACGCTGGCCGCAACCCGCAATCAACCAAAGGATCAACATGAAACGCATCGCTCTCGTCGCCGCGCTTTTGGCGGCGCCCGTCTCGGCTCACGCCGATATTCTCTCCAATGTTTTCAGCGAAGGCCCATATGTGCAAAAAATGCACATAAGCGCGCGCCTCCATCCGCCGGGGCGCTTCATTCATAGGCGCATCGCGTCAGAGCGGGGCGCTGGCGGCTTCGTCGCCCTGGCGAGCTTCTATGGCGGCGGTCCGCGCGCCTATGAGCTAAACGCCCGCACGGCCAATGGCGAGCGGTTCAACAAATGGGGCCTGACGGCCGCGCATCGCACGCTGCCATTCGGGACGCTGCTCAACGTCTGTTTCACGCGCTGCGTCGTCGTGCGCGTCAATGATCGTGGTCCGGCGCGCTGGCTCAGGCGAGACATCGACCTCTCGCGCGGCGCGGCGGAGGCGATCGGGCTGATCGCGAAGGGCGTCGGACGCGTCGATGTCTCGATCCTGAATTGATCGACGCGCTCGCGGTCTACGCCGGCATGGCGGGCCTGTTTCTCTTGCTGGCGTGGGGATTAGGCGATGGATTGGTTCTCGGCACGATGGGGCTTCGCCTTCGCGCTCTCTTGGCTTCCTCTCACTCGTCAGCATTTGCGCGAGCGGACCTTCCTCGCGCGGGATGTGCGGACTGGACGCATCGTTAGGGTTCGCGCGCCATGAGAGCGCCGGCGCTGTTCCGCGCCTCGTTCGCTCTAACCTGTCTAGCTATTCTCACGCGGATGTTCCTATCGAAGCCACGAAGGAGATTGTGATGCCGATCGAACAGGTTGGACTCCTCATCGAGCACGTTGATCTTGTCTGGCTCAATCTGATTTCCGTCATGCTGCTTGGCGTTGGCACGGGCGGAATAGCCCAATGGATCAAGACGGCGTAGCGCGCCGATGAACCCCGACCAGTGGCGAGCGATCATTATCTTCGGCAACGCCGCGATGGCGCTCGTCGTTAGCGCGTGGTTCGTCAAACTGTGCATTGGGCTTTGGCCGACGATCTCGGAAGCGCTCGGATACTGACGCCCCATGCCGCTCCCACAAGATCACGCGACGCTCTGTCGCTGGCGATCTTTCGTCATTCAGCGCTGGGTCGACGACCGCAACATTTGGTTCGCGCTTGTCGAAGCGTTTGGGCGCGGACTGCGAATTCGCCGCGCCGATTTCCTCGCCATTGTGCGGGAATATTGCGACCAGCAAAGCGAAAATCAAAGCTACGGCCGGAGGCGAAAGTGATCCGCGATCTCTTGATGATCCCGCTGCTTATCGCGGTGTTCCTGGTCTGTGTGTTCGTGCTGGCCGTTCTCGGCTGAGACGATCGCCGCGCCTCCAATCATCTCCGAAATTCGATCACAAGGAAGGGCGCCGCCATGGCCTCGTTCTATTCCGACGTGCTGGCCAAATCGCCGGCCTTCCACTCGACCGACATCCAGAAATCGACCGATTTGTTGGAGCCCGGCACGCGCGCGGCGGTCGCCGCGCTGATCGCCGAGGCTTTGAGCCATGGCCATCATCTCGTCGTGCTCGAAACCTTCCGCTCTTCGCGCCGTCAATTGCAACTGTTCAATCAACACGCGACCGAGCTGCGCAACGTCGGCTGTCATGGCTATGGCGTCGCCTGCGATCTCGGCATCACCGGGCCGAATGGCGCCGTGAACTGGAAGGCCGATTACACGCTGTTGCGGGCGCTCGCCAGAAAGCACGGGCTCATTTGGGGCGGCGATTGGGGAACGCCGAAGTGCCGGCATTCCTTTCGCGACATGGATCATGTCCAGCGGGCGCCAGTGTTTCGGCAAGCCAAACTGTTCGCCGGCGATTGGTATCCGGCGACGAACTACGACCCCTATCAAGACATGGCCGCGCATGGCGTCGCCGGCCTTGGCGTAGAGGCCTGACCATGCGCCTCGCGCTCGCGCAAATCCTCGTCATCGTCGCGGCGCTAGGGCTCGCGGCATGCGCCGTCCCGATCGGCAATTGCGAGCGCGGACGAATCATCTGCGTCCAGTGACGCGACGGCGCCGGCCGCTTCCGGCATCAAAGGAAAGTCCATGACCACGATGCGCGCGAAACTACAAGTCGGAATGGTGCAAGAGCATTTCTATGGCGATGACAAAGCGAAGTCCGCCGAGACGTTGAGCATGCACGCCGTCTGCAAAAATCACTACGATGAAACCGGGCTGGACGAAGACAACACCTTCGCCAAATGGTCCCCCGGCGCGGCGCTGACTATTACGATCGCCAACCCCGAGCTGTGGGGAAAATTTACGCATGGCGACAAGTTCTACGTCGATTTCTCCCCCGCCGAAAAATGAAGAAAAAAGCCCGCAAGCGTCTCAGGCTGACGCCTGAGCAAAAGAAAGCCGTTTGGGCGCGACCCAAATCGAACGCGGGCGCCGGCTGGCAGGCGAGATATGCGCCAGCCGATCCCGTGAAGTTCTACGGCGACAGCCGTTAATCCCGCGCGCGGGCGGTTCCCGCGCAATCACCCGGAGGCAAAGCATGTGCTCGCTCTCCGCGATCGTCCGATCCGGCTTCAATGCCGTTCGGAAATTCAAGAAGCGCGTTGCCGCGCTCGAACAATGGAGAAAAATAATCATGGCCACGATTGACGACATCAAGAACGACATCGCCGCGCTGACTGCGCTCGCCGACGCCTCGCATAGCGCGCAGGCGCAGGTCGCCGCGCTCAAGGATCAGGTCGCGGCGTTGCAGGCGCAGATCGGCTCCGAGGCCCCGGTCACCCAGGCGCAGCTTGACGAAATCCACGCGGGCCTTTCCGGCGTCATTACGACGTTGCAGCCCGTCACGCCGGCGACGCCGGCCAATCCCGCGCCGGCGCCGGCGACCGCCGCCTAAGCCCTTCGCCAGTTCCCGTCATCGCGCCGACTCTTTCGAGCCGGCGTTTTCACAAGGATAACATCATGAGCCGTTGGATTCCTTTCGTCGCCCTCGCCGCCCTCGCGTTTCTTTTCGGCCCGGTAACGCCGCCCGCCTTTGCCGCCGACGCCGTGGCGGCGCCCTCCGCCCCCGATTATTGGGCGCTGTTCCAGACCTATGTCATGACGCCCGCGGCGATCTCCGGCCTGTGCGGCTTCTTCATGGCGATCTTGCCCCCGGGCGCGGCTGGAACGCCTTGGGGCTTCGTTCGCATGGCGCTTGATTTCATCGCCTCGAATTGGGGCAACGCCAAGAACGCGCCCGCGAAATCCTGACGCTTCCCGAATCAACCCGCCCTCGACCGCCACGGCCGGGGGCGAACCCGGAGGAGTTCGCACCATGATCGTGAACATCGTTTGCGCGTTCGGCGGCCTCGTGGTCGGCTGTATCATCGGCTGGGTCGCCCGCTGGACGGTTGGCGAGGTCGGCCCATGACCGTCGCCGCCCTGACCGTCTCTGTCACCAAGACCCTCAACCTTCCGTCGCTCGCGGTTGTTCTCAACCTGCCGTCGACGATCGGCGGCGTGGCGACCGGCACGCTGGCCAGCGTGTTCTCGCGCGCCGCGACGGATGTTCAGCGCCTCATCATCGACGTCAAGGCGCATCATTGGCGCGACGCGGCGGAGCTGACCATCGACGACGGGCTCTATATCGCCGGGCTGGCCGGCGTGCCCGGCGCCAGCATCGCCGCGACGCTGGTCCCCTATATCTTCGATCTCGCCAACGCGGAAATCGACGCCCACGGCCATGTCAGCGTCGCGCAATTCGTCGCGCAACTCGCCTATGCGCAATCGAACCTTGGCGCGATCTTCGCAGACATCCAGAAACGCGATTGGGCCGACGCCACGCATCTCGAACTCGACGACCTCGCCGATGTCGCCAGCGCGTTTGGCGCGGGGCCGGCGGCGGCGATCGCCAAGGCGGCCGTCAATATCGGCTTCGCGATCGGCAAGTCCGGCGGCGACCCGGCGGCGTTCCGCGCGATCTTCGCCGAGCTCGAGCAGATGTTCAGGGACGCCGCGCATCTGCCGAGCGTCGTGATCAACGAAATCAACGGCCAATATGAGCGCGACGCAACCGGGAAGTGGGAATACAACCCGTTTCGCGGCTACGTGCTCATCGCGGCGCAATAGTGAAAGGAACGCGCATGATCTCCCGTCGCCTATTGCTGCTCTCCGCCGCGCCGCTGGCGCTCGCGGGCTGTTCCGCCGACCTGCAAAGCAAATTGGCGTCGTTCGCCGCCAAGGCATACACCAACATCAACGTCGTCGCGGCCTTCCTCGAAAGCCTGGTCCGCCAGGTGGTGGCCGGAACGGTCACGGCCGCCAAGGCCGCCGCCAGCTTCGCCGCCAAGGGCGCGCCCTATATCGTGCCAGGGTGCCAATTGTTCGTGTCCTGCGTCAGGCTCGCGGGCCAGGTGGCCGCTGTCGATCCGGCAGTCGGCGGCAATAAGCAGTTCGTCGCTGTTTATGGCCAAGCGAACATCCTCGCCGGCAATCCGGTGATCCAGGCCGCCGCCGCGAACGGCACGGTTCCAACCGACCCCATCACCGTGCTGACTGGAATTATCGACCTGAGCGCGCAGATATTGACGCTCACCAGCGGCAAGGTGACCCCGACCGCCGCGGCGGCGGCGGCTTAATCGACGAAGGGCGGAGAGCGCGGATATGCCGACAGAAGAATGTCACGCGACGATCTCGGAAGTAGCGAAATGCTTCCTCGAAACGGGGCTGGATAGAGCGAGCGCGATAGTGGCGACCTTGATGATTTCACTTCCGGCCTGGCACTCGCTGCTAAAGGACGTCTCGGACAATGCCGCGCTCGTCGTCCCGATCTTGGGCGCTGTCTGGCTGATGGTCCAGATTTACGCTAAGGTCGGCGAGATTCGCGCGCGGAAATATGTCACGAGCCAGGATCAATGACCGGAGGCGCGCTGCGCTAATTACGGGATTTTCCCGCATTTAAGCCCCGTCGATCGAGAGGTCGGCGGGGCTTTTTGCGTTTTAGATTAACGACTCGTGTCATTATTCGGTCCTCCTCGATCCTTTGCTTTTCATCGCCCGGCAAACCGCGCGCTCCAGCCGGTCCTTGACGAGCGAATCGGGCCTCGCCTGCCATTGCATGTTGAAGGGCGCGTCGGCGCCGCCAAAGCAAATAGGCTCGATATGATCGACAATCCATTCGGGACAGGCCCCGCGCGTGAGCCCGGTCGACGGGCAGGGATGGCCAGCCCGAAACGCCGCCCGCGCCCACCCCGACCGATGCGTCTTCGCGACCGCCGGCGGGGCGAGCGCCAGCAACAGGCATAGGCCCACGAGCCCAAAAGCCGCAACGGAACTTCCGCGGGACTTTCCGCTCCAAAAAGCTCCGTTCGTTTCCATTCCGTGCCGATCAAACCCGCCGGCGCCCTTGCGCCGGAACGCGCGCAAGGCTATAGAAAATAACCGATTGAAGCCAATGCGCGGGCGTAGTTCAGTGGTAGAACGACAGCTTCCCAAGCGGTTGACCGTGCTATTCAAGGCATGCTCCTACGTTCCTGTTTTTATTGGGAATGTCGCGTTTAGCGCGGCCCTTAAAACAGCTGTTTGTTCGTCGTCAGCGGGACTTTTGCGGGATTTTGCGTCGCGCTCGGCTTTTTGAGCGCCGATGAATGTTTGGATACTCTCCGTCAATCTGAACCATTCCCCACGCTCCCGGAATTCGCGAAAACGCGTGTGGAGAATTTGTTCGTCATAAGCGCTCCCGGGGACCGCGAGAAGAAGCTCTAACTTGTATGGGCTTGATCGTTGAAGCGTCTCCAACCGCGCATCTATGTCATAAGTAAAGCCTATTTTTACAAACTCATTGCATCTTATGAAATATATATTGTCATATAGCTTCCCGGCTTTAAGCCGAGCCCTCCCCGTTCCCGCGCGATTAATTCGTGCTTGCTTGGATAACTTTGGTAGCAGCTTCTCGGCGCTTGCCGGCATTAGAAATATACCTTTATCTGTAGTTCTATAACCGATAGCTGACGCCTTGAGTATCCTCAACGCCGATGCGAGATCGATTTTTGCCCTCTTGCTAAGCTGCTCAAGGCTAATTCCCCCGCGCCTCATGCTTTCTTTTCTGCCTTTTCGACGATAGAAATTATTGGACTAGCCTTATTGAGCGAGGCCCGTAAATCATCATCTGTAACGTGCGAATAGCGCATCGTCGTCGTCACGCGCTTGTGCCCAAGGGCTTGCTGCACATGCTGCAGGTTGCCCGTCGCGCGGCCCATGCGGGTGGCGAAGGTGTGGCGCAGGTCATGGAGGCGCAGATCGGCGAGGCCCGCCGCCTTGCGGGCGCGCCAGAAGGCCGTGCCGAGCGTGTCTGGTTCGATCGGCGCGCGGCCGCCGACCTTGCCGCCCCATTCGTGCTTGACCTCATAGGTGAAGACGCGGGCCGCGTGGCGCCCCCATTCCCCGCGCAGGATCGCCACCGCCGCGTCGGCGAGCGGCAACACGGCCAGCGTGCCGCCCTTGCCGCGCACGGTGATCCGGCCGCCATCGAGGTCGACGTCGGCCCATCGCAGTCGGCAGGCCTCCGCGCGCCGCAGTCCCGTCACCAACAGGAATCTCGCGACGGGGTGGAAATCCGGACGCAGCGCGGCGAATAGCGTGGCTTCCTCGGCCGCCGTCATCTCGCGGATGCGCTCGGCGGGTTCCTTGAGGAGATGCGCGCGCCAGTCGATCCGCGCGACCTTTTGGCCCCAGACGTCGCCGGCGCGGCGCAGGATCGCCCGAAGCGGCTCCAGCGCGCTTCGGTTGACCGTCGCCGGCGAGGCGCCCTCGGCGCGGCGCGCGGCCGCGAGGCGGGCGACCAGGTTGTTGTCGATCGATTGCAGCGGCGTGCGCTGGCCGATTTGCTTTTGCAGCCAGGCGAGCGCCCGATCCATGTCGGCGCTGTCGCGCCTCGCCTCGCCCCGCTCGTGCCACCAGCGCGTGGCGGCGACCGCGAAGCTCATCGGCGCGTCGCCGGTTATTTCTTGGACTTCCCCGCGCCGCGCCGCCTTGAAGCTGGCGAGCCATTTTTCGGCCTCGCGGCGGTTCGCAAGGCCCGTCGCGCCACAAAATCGATGACCTCGAAGCTGGAAGTCATAGAACCACGGGCCTTGGCCGGCGCGTTGGTAGAGCCCCTTGATTTTTGGCATATCTCCACCCGGCTGGCGATGAAATCCGCGAGATGCTCCGGCGCGAAGCGATAGGACTTGCGCTTGCCCTCGCGCCCGACATTGACGGTCGGGATCGTGCCATCCGCGACCAGCTCGCGCAACTGGCGCTCGCAGACGCCGAGCCGGGCGGCGGCCTCGGTGGTAGTCAGCAGGGCGGGGGAGGGGGCGGGCAGGGTCATCGCGCCTCCGGAAAGTCGTTGTGCTCGCGGCCGTCGAGCAGGCGGCCGGCGCGGAGCTTGCCGAGTCGAAGCGGCAGTTCTTGGATAGGTCCACCGGACGAGCGCCGTGTCTTTCCTCTGACGATCTTCCAGACATATTGCACCGGAACGCCGTATCGCTTGGCGAGGATCCCAGTGTGATCGCCGCCCTGGTATGCATCGCGGATGGCGACAATCTCATGGTCTGAGAGCGCGGCAGGATTGTGCTCGACGCTATGCGCGGGCCTCGGCTTGATTTTGATATTCTCAATCCGGTTGTCGGTCTTGACCTCGTTCTTGTGGTGATGAACTTCCCCCGGCTCTGGAAGCGGCAGGCCGGCGCTTGCCCAAACGATTTCGTGCTCATAGGCATAGCCGTTCGGGTCCGCGAGCGGATGGGTCTTGCCGACGCGGATTTTAACGTAGCCATCGTCGGTAATCATTTTTGCTTCGGACCAACGATAATGACGATTCGCCTTCGCGTGGTTTCCGTGCGCTCCTTGGGTCATGCTGGGAACTCCTGGCGGAAAAGGTCGGCCGGAATCGCCTCGCGGTCTTGCTTCCGCGCCCCGGACATTTATTTCATGAAAAACCGCGTGCCAGCGGCGGCGCATTGATCGCGCAGGGAGCGCGCCCAATCGGGGTGCATCGGACGCGCGCCGGGGCCGCTTTCGCCGCCGCAGATGACCCAGTCGAGTTTCGCCTCATAGGGAACGCGCGGGTTTATGCCATCGGGGTCATCGTGCCAGCGCGCGCCTGAAAGCGCATCATAGAAATAATGGCCGTTGCACATATCGGTTAAATCGAGCGGCCCCAACATCGGCTCGCAGCTAGCGAAGCGCACGGCCGCCGGCGTCGCCAGGAGATCGGGGATGCGCTCGTCGGCGCGGGTTTGGTCCTCGGCTGTGACGCCGAGCCAAACGTTGGGGAGGGGCCAGCACGGCTGCGTGGCCCCATAGAGGCTTCGATGTTCGGGCGTGCTCACGCCGATGTGAGCGACGACTCCATGCTTTGAAATGGGGAGTGTTCCGGGCGCAAAAGCCTCTGGCAATACGACTTGCCAATCTCCGGCGCGCATTCCGACATAATCCCGCATCCGCTTCGGCCGCTTCGTCAGGAATTGGAAAATATGTTGCGGGGAAAGCGCGGCTATAGCGAAAACCTTGTCGATCCATTCGTCGGGAACGCTCTCGTGAAAAAGATCGCTCATGCTGTTGACGAAGATCTTGCGTGGGGCCTTCCAGCGCAGCGGCGCGCGCAGTGTTTTTTCGCTCGCCAGCGCGACCTTGCCGGTCCAGATAGGCTTGTCCTTGATCATTTCGGTGAGGCCGACATAATGATCCGCGCCGCCCATGCGCTCGATCCGCGCGGCCTGGCGCATCGCATAGCAATTCGTGCATCCCGGCGAGACGATCGAACAGCCGGCGAGCGGGTTCCAGGTCGCGTCTGTCCATTGGATTTTGCTCTTGCCGGTCATCAAACCAATCCCTTCTCGATGGCCAGACGTTCCGGCAATGTCACCGTGACGAAGCGCGGTCGCGCGGCGTCGCGCTCGACCTCGCAGGCGCTTTTCGGCAGCCAGACGGCCTTCTTCTTGTCGCCGTCATGGACAAGGATCGCCTTTTCCGTCTCATGCTCCAGGAAGAGCGAGAGGTCGATCAGATCGCTTCGCATCGCCCGCTCCCCTAAAACGGAATGTCGTCATTGAGCTGGTCCGCGAGGCGCGAGCCGCCGCTCGCGCCCGCGTGGCTGTTCATTCCCGAGTCGCGCGTGCGGGTTTCGCCATAGTCGTCGGGGCCGGGGGCGGCGCGGCGCTCGTTGCGCAGCAGCTTCAATTCGCCGCTAAAGGGGCGCAACACGATTTCGGTTACGCGGCGCGTGGCGCCATCCTTGTCGGTATATTCGCGCGTTTCGATCTGGCCCGAGACGAAAAGCTGATCGCCTTTCTTGACGTATTTGGCGGCGATCTCGCCGAGGCTCTCGTTGAAGATCACGATGTTGTGCCATTGAACACGCTCCTTACGCTCGCCAGTGTTTTTGTCGCGCCAGCTTTCGCTGGTCGCCATCGAGAAGGTCACGACCTTCGATCCCGATTGCGTCGTTCGGCTTTCCGGATCGCGGCCGAGATTGCCGATCAGCTCGGCGCGGTTGTAGCTCATCGCTTGTTGCCTTTCGTCGGCGCGGCGGGCGCGGGGGCTTTGAGCCGCAGGCCCTTGATGGAGGAATATTTCTTGGGAAAGTCGTTCGTCGCCATAGCCGCGAAAAACTCGTCATGCGAGAGCGGCGGGAAGCCGCGCAACGCGCCGAACGGGTCGTAACGCGCGGCGAGCTCGTTGGCCTTGACGCTGGCGTCCTTCACGCGCTCGCAGGCTTCGTCGATGAAGAGGCGCACGCGGGCGGCGTCGTCGAGGGGCTCGGCCTCTTCCTGGCCGGCCTCTTCCTCGCGGGCCTCGTCGGCGTCGATCGCCTTGGCCATCGCCTCCGCCGTGCTCTGTGTTTCCTTGTGCTCAGCCGCGCCGCAGGCGTGCGCGAGGTCGCGCGGCAGCCAGCGTTTGTCCGCGGCGAGTTTCGCCGCCGCGGCGATCAGCGGTTTGATCTTCGATTTTTCGGCGGCGGCGGCGGCCGCTTCGCCGTTAAGCTGGCGGATCGCCTCGACCGCGCCGGCCTTGCCGACCGCGCGGAAATATTCGGGATAGTCGAACGCCTCGGCGAGGCGCGTGTGGATGTCGCCATATCGCGAGGCGATGCCGAGCAGCAGGATGGCGATATCGGGGTTGGCGCCCTCGACCTCGATATGGCGGCCGACGAGTTCCTCGAAGGCGTCGAAGAGCGCGCTACCCATCGCTTGCGCGCAACTGAGCAGCGCGGTCGCGAATTTCTCGCCATGAATTTTGCGCAGCAGTTCGTTCTTGGGCTGGCCGAACACGGTTCCCTCGCTGGCGACGCTTATTCCCTCGCGGCCCCATTGGCAGCCGAGCGCCGCGACGAGGAACACCGCCGCGAGTATCGAGTCTCCGGCGCAGGCCTCGCGCAGCGCGGCGTTGATCGCCTCCACGCGGATGGTCTTTTCCGCCTTGCCGATTTTTTCGGTTGGCGGGAGGGGCGGCGGCGGCGTGGCTTTCTTACCCTTGGGCGCGGGCGGCTCGCGCTCTTCCCTCGCGGGCGTCTCGCGTGGCGGCTCGCGCTCTTCCCTTGGAATGGCGCGGGTGACGACCACCCAGCCCAGGCCGTCGATCTCGACGCGCAGGCCGAGCTGGGCGCGCTGGCTTTGCGGAATGGCGCGCAGCGTGGCGCGCGCGTTGATTTCCTCGGCCTCGTAATGCAGCGCCATGAGGGCCGCTGCGCCAGCCTCTTCCTTCAGCGCCGCGTCGATCTCGTCTAAGCGCTCGGCCTCGTCGGCGAGCATGTCTTGGTCGGGCAGCGGCTCGGCGTCGTCTCCGTCGCCCAGCGTGATCCAGCCCCAGCCCTCGACGTCGGCGATCTTCTCGGCCTTCACCGTCAGCAGCGCATCGACCGTTTTGCGGGCGATCGCCGCGTCGAGAAAGATCGGCGCCTCGGTGAACAGGTCTTCCTCGACGCGGCCGCCATTGTCGCGATAGCGATCCACGCGCCCCGGATTGCCGGAGAGATAGCGCGCTTCCGCGCTATTTGGCTCCAGCGAATCGGCGCGCAGCTTGCGGGCGATCAGATGGGCGTCTGTCAGCGGAACGGCGCGGGTTTCGATCAGCGCCTCCTGCGCCTCGCGCGTGCCGTGCGTGAAGGCGATAGCGACCTCGCGGGTGATCTTGCCCTCGCGCCACAGGCTCCGCACAATTGGCGACAGATCGGCGAGCTTGAGGCAGCGGCGCACCTCGATCCTGGTCTCGTGAAAATGATCGGCGATGGTTTCGATGTCCATGCCGGAGTGTTCCAGCGCGTGGAACGCCTCGAATTTATCGACTGGATGCAGCGCGGTCTGCGTCACCGAGACGGCGGTCGCCGCTTCGCGCGCGGCGATGTCATCGCCGGCGAACAGGCGAGCACGCACGACGATTGGATGTTCTGGCGCGCGGGCTTGCAGCAGTCGGAGCGCCTCCAGCCGGTTGCCGCCATTGAGCGCCGCGTAGGCGCCGTCCTCCTCGATGACCAGCAGCGGCTCCAGCAGGCCGACCGCGACGATCGTAGCAGCCAGCCCCTCGATATCGCCGCGCGAGTGCTGGCGCGGGTTGAATCTGGAGCGGCCGGAAATGGCGGCGAGCGGAAGGTCTATCTCGGGGTAGGGCGTCATGCGTTGTCCTTGTCGCGGAAATGGCGGCGCGCCGCCTGTTCGATGTGGTCGAGCGCCGCGGCGAGGCGCCCATCGCGCCGCGCCTCCAGCTCCCTGGTGTTGAAGGGATTGATGTTCATCGCGACCAGCGCGGCGAAATGGATGACGGCGCGGCGCAGGTCGCCGGCCGCCGCCGCTTCGATTATGGCGCGCTCGCTTCGGTCGAACGCTTCTTCCGAGCAGGCCTGGGCGAGCAACGTCTCGTTGTCCGGTTCGGCCGGCGGCGACGAAGGGGATGAGGCGGCTTCGCGTCGCAATGGGATGATGTCGGCGGTCATGCGCGCCTCCAGCCGCGGCGCGCGGCGCGCAAGATCATGATGACGGCGATGGCGGCGCAGAGGGCCGCCGCGCCGAGCCAAAGGGCGACGATGTAAAAGCCGCTATCGATCCACGCCCAATCGGCCACGCCGACGGCGAACAGTAAGGACAGCATCGATAGCGCGACGGCGCAGAGGCGGCGCAAGACGGGGCCGGAAGGGACGAAGCCGCGCGCGATCGGCTCGGCGCCGCTCGGCTCGCGGACCTCATGCGCGATCTGGGCAATCCGCATCAATCCCGCCAATCGCCCGGCGGCGTTGGCGATCTGGCCTTGCAGCAGGTGGGCGTCGTCGCCGTCCTTTTCGCCGAGCCGCGATGAAAGCTCATGCGCCAGCGTCATTTGCAGGAAGGCGAGGCCGCGCGGCGTGACGTCGCCGCCTATATCGACCGCCGCGCCGCGGCGATCCTGCCTGACCGTGATCGTCATCGTCTTGATCGGCTCGGCCATGGATCAGCCCTTCCGCTTGGCGCGGACGCTGCGCGCCTGGCGGGCCCAGGACATCGCGGTCGGCAGAAAGCTGTCGATGTCGGCGCCGGACAGGCCGGCGCGCCGCAGCACGCCGCGCGCGAAGCAGGGAAGGTCGCAGCAATCGAACGGCTCCAAAAGCCGCGCCATGCCGGAAATTAAGAGCGCCTCGGTCGGATAGATTTTTTGCATGGCGGGCCTCGTCGGGTGGATGACGAGGGGAAGCATACGAAATAGATAGGCCCTGTCAATCTGTTTTAGATAGGCGCTCGCGATAAAATTTTGCGCGGCAAAGCGAGGCTTGGCGCATCTGATTTAATTTCATGGGCTTGGGAGGCCGAATTGCCGCTCGATTTTATCAAGCGCCTAACGCGGGCGCTTTTGCCGACGCGGCCGACGGATTCCGATTTGCGTGAAACCATGCAGCGAAGCCGCTCTTCCGAGACCGAGGCACGCTCCCGAGCTCGCGATCCCGCCGGCGAGGCGCTCCGCGCCGTAATGCTGGGCAACACGCCAAGAGCGACGAAGCGCGAGGGGCCATGGGGCGTATCCCATGGCGCGGACGGCCATCTTCGACAATTCAGCACGATTGGGATTGCTTATCGCGCCGCCGACGGCGAAAGGACCGAGCGGATAATTACTATTCAACAGATGGTCGAAGACGACCACGCGCCGTCGATGATCTATGCTTTTTGCCATAGGCGGCGCGAATTGCGGCAATTTCGCGTGGATCGGATAGAGGGATTGTTCGATCCAGACAGCGGAGAAGTTCTCACCGAGGTCAAGCTTGCCGTCCACAGCGGGCCCATGGCCGCCTTTCCCTCCCAGTTTGTCCCGCGAGATCCGACGCGGGAGGGGCCAAACAACATCGCGGAGGCATTCGAGCGATTCACGCCCGCCCTGATCGAAGCGGGATGGACGCCCAAGGTTCAAACGGATGAGAACAGCGAAAGTCTCGGTTGCCATAGGCTCGGCAAACGCGGCAAGGTATTGAAGCATCCCGAAATAGTCTTGGGCTTCGAGCCTTTCAACTACGATCATGTCGTCGACGCGGAAGGCCGTGACGTTTGGGTTAAGGCGGCGCCGCGCGCGCGGCCCTGGACGGTCCGTGCGCCGGAGCGCTCGACACGGAGCTGGAGCCATATCGAGCCGGCACTCGCAGCCTTTCTCGAGGCCGCCGGGGCAAAACCCGCAGGCGACTAGCCGCGTTTTTTCTTCTTGGGTAGAACAAGGTCTTTGTGCGGCAATACACCAACAAATTCGTAGGCGCATAAAAGTTCAACGTCTCTAATTGGCGCATGATTATGTGATTCTAAAGTGAAATGCGACGGGCTTCGACCTTCTCGTAATATTTTTATAAATGTTTCTCCGTTTAGCGTCTGAACAATTGCGTATTGGTTGAGAAGTTGCGTCGGCGGAACTGGCTGGCTGTTATAAAGTATATATTCGCCTTCATAGAAACGCGGATACATGGAATCGCCAGTCACCTTAAGCGCGCCAAGCTTTCCGTCTCCTGGCAGTAAGATAAAATCTTGCTCCTGCTTCGCGGCGGCCTCCAGTTTAACTTTCTGTCCGGCCCTTACGTCGCCATTTACCGGAATAGCCTCGCGATCGGACAGCTTCATCGGGCCGCGCCCGGTCAGCAGCCATTCGAGGTTGATACGATAGAAGCGAGCATAACGGGCTCCGGCGCGCGAGAGACCGTTGGTTCCGTTCTCGTGGTGATGATAGGTCGGGGGCTTGACGCCCATCGCCTTAGCGGCATCCTCGGCCGAATCATAGCCCGCCTTCTCGCGGGCAAGTTTTAGCCTTTCAAAGGGTTCGCTCATTCTATCTGCCTATAGAAAAAATATATCCGAAACAGATTGACAGCGCCTATCTGTTTCGTATGCTTAGTCCATGAACCGCACCAAAGCCCTTCGCGAACGGATTGGATGGTCGCAGGCCGCCCTTGGCGAGTTCCTGGGCGTCGCCCAGTCCGCCGTCCATCGCTACGAAAACGGCCAAGAGCCGCCCGGCTCTGCGTCTCGTCTGCTCGATCTCCTCGACAATGCGCTAACGAATGGTGTGATCGCGCCCGGCGCATCGCCCTCCGATTGTCTCGCCGCCATTGGCGCCACGCCTTCCAACGGCAACCCGCAGGCCGCCGAATGAGCACGCATCCCGCCATCGCCGCCGGCTGCGCCCAAGCCGAAATCGAATTGTTCGAGCGGATCGCGTTCAACAACGCGCTGTTCGCCAACGGCGATGTCATTGGCGCGCTTTGCGCCAAGTGCCTCCTCGTGATCATCGAAAGCGAGGGCGCCGGTCGGCAGGGCCTTTACCGGCCTTTCTTGAGCCCCTCGGCGCGCGAGGAATGGAACTCGTTTTTGCAAGAATGTCTCGATGAGACGGCTCTTACGCCCGAAGAAATTCGGGCGTTCAAATCGATCGCCGCCGGATGCAACAGCCGCATCGATCCGGCCGTGATGACGACGCTTTGCGCCGATGGCTTCGTTGTATTGGAGCCCTCCGCCACCGTTGGAAATTTTGGACATTTCATACCTCGCGTGACGCGTGAACTCGTCAAAAGACATCTGGAATCCGCGCCCCCGGCGCAATGCGAGGCCGCCGAATGACCGCACAACCGAACGCATCCCTCGACGCATGGCGCGAGGACTTCCGCAAGCGCGCGCTTGAGGCGGCGGACGCTCATGAGGCTGATGGCGGCCGGCGCGGGCCGCTGTCGGCCTATATGCGGAGCGGGTTGAAGCGCCCCGCATCTTCCGGCCTTCGCTCCATCTATCCTTTACGGACGAAGCTTCGGCGGCCTCGGCTTGATGATTTCATCCCGGACCACGTCGAGTATCTTATGTCGAATAAACTCGTCGTCCTCGGCCGTGTGATCGCCGAGGTCGAGCGTCGTCACGTGATCGATCGCCGCCCCCCACAAGTCTCGGCGCAACGTGGAATTCTTCCCATCGCGCCGCTCGATGATCGCGATCAGCGCTTTCAGCGCGGCGGTCAGCGCCTGATCGCGGGCAATCTGGCAAAGTTCTTCCTCATCCATCGTCTCGTCTCCCTGTTTCGCGCCGCCCTCGCGCGGCTTCGCGGCGGACGCTCCTCGACATCGCGCACGGAGGTAAACAGCCCGTGAGCGCTCCCTTTCGCGCCGGCCCTCCGGCGCTTCTCCTCTTCGCGCGGTTTCATGCCCGCGCGAGGTTCGCGGCGAGATCGCCTCGCTTCGTAGCCCTCCTTGGGCGTTTCCTCCCTTGACTTCCCCGCGCGGCGCGCATCCGCGCGGGGCTTTTGGGAGGGTGATGGTTCCGCGGCGCGGGGTTTAAGCCTCTTTCCCCGAGTCGGTCGGCAGCGCGGCGCCGGGCCCGCGTGGATAGAAGCCCGGCTGTTTGTTTCGTTTTCGCGTTTTGTAAAAGCGTCGGTTGGCCGGCGCGACGTCCGCCCCCGTTCGTCGCGCCGGTTGGTTCTGGCCCCGTCCCCACGGGGTTTCGCGTGACGTGCGTCCTCCTGTCTTGAGTAGGAAAGCACGGGAGTTCTCGTAAATGCTGTCAGTGGTTCGTGACGAAATGGTCGGCGCCTCGGCGCGCGACGATTTGGCCCGCGACTATGTGCGTCACCTGCAGCGCCGCTATGTCCGGCGCTCCGGTTCGGCGCTCAACGCCCGGCGCGCCTTGGCCCACGATCTCGGCGTCGCGCCGGGACGGGTCGAGCGCTTCTTCGCCGGGCGCGTCAAGGGCGTGAGGGTGGTCGATTTCGCGCGGATCATGGCGCTGTTCGTCCACGAGGTCGAAAAGGAAATCGCCGAATTGGCGCACCGCGCGCAAATGGCGCGGCAATGCGGCGAGGGTTTCGATGGCGAGAGCCTTGTCGAAATCGAGACGCATCTGGCGGCGGTTCGGACGCTTTTGGGGAGGTGAGGATGGACGAAAACATCAGCTGCTTAGGTCTCAATGTCCTTCGCCGAGCGAATGTCGTGCGGTTGCCGACGTTCCGCAACGCCAATGGCGATCCCGCTCACGCGAAGCCCGATGGCTCGGACTGGAAGCTTTCCGCATGGTCGAACGCCGTTTGCGGCGAATTGGGCGAAGCGGCCAACATCATCAAGAAAATCGAGCGCGGCGATTTCCATTTGGATTTGTCTCGCGAGGCGCTCGCCGACGAATTGGCGGATGTCTTGATTTACCTCGATCTGCTGGCGTTCCAAGCGGGCGTCGATCTCGGCGCGGCCGTGGTCTCGAAGTTCAACAAGACCTCGGTCAAAGTCGGTTCGCCCGTCCGCATCTCGGCCGGCGGCTATTACTTCGCGCCCAACGAATAATCGCAAGCTTTTGGGGAGGTGAGGATGGGATTGCCGCTCGATACGCCGGTGGGGACGGAGATTGTGTGCGTCGATGCCAGTGATGTGAGGTTCGTGAAGGATGGCGAGCCTTGCGGCAGGCCGTCCGGCCTCATTGAAAGCGCGGTCTATGTGCTGCTCGGTTGGGTCGGCGTCGCCTGTGGCAGGCCCGGCGTCGTCGTGACGCTTCCTGGCGACCCAGACAAGCATGTCTATGATCCCTCTCGTTTTCGAATAGCCGCCGCTGACGCACGCTATGCTTCCGAGCCTGTCGCTGCATGAGCGATCTCCTCTCCCCGCTGTTCGCCGCGCCCGCGCAACCCCGCGAGAAACAGGGGCGGCGCGAGACGCGCGTCATCCGCGATCTGAAATCGCCCGACGCGCATAAATGCCATGTGTGCGGCGCGTTCACCGGGCTGGCGCGTTGCGTCTCGCCCGGGGCCTTCGTGTTTTACTGCAAGGCGCATGAAGGGGCCCGCCTGTGACGAAGAAGGCGAAGGGCGAAACGGCGGAACTGATCGACGCGCGCGAAATCACGCATGGGGATTTCATAGCGACCGCGTCGCTGGCGCAAATGTTCAAGACCGTCGCCCGCGGCTCGCGCAATTGGGATAAATTGCCGCCGTATCGGCGCGAGGCGCTGGAGCAGCAGTTCACCAAGATCGCGCGCGCGCTCGAGGGCGACCCCGCCTATCCGGATCATTGGAACGATAACGCCGGCTACGCCGATCTTTGCGCGCGCGACGGGCGACGGAGGGGCGCGTGACGCAACTGCCGCTTGGCCACACAGCCGTCCGTGCGCAAAAGCGCTCGAAAAAGGATCGCGGCGACAATCCGCCGCCGTGGCGCGTGCACGAGCTGTTCCCGACGCCGCCCTGGGCGACGCGCGCGCTGTTCGAATATGTGCTGCCGCAACTCGACGTGAAGACGCCGATCAATAGCATTTGGGAGCCGACGGCGGGCCTGCGGCACATGGCCGATGTCTGCGAGGAATATGCGCGCGAGGTTCTCGCGACCGACATCATGGTTTACGACTCCGCGCTAAATGTTCTTCCCTATGATTTTCGCGACGCGCGTCCTTCGAGCAATTACGAAGGCGTTTGGATCGTCACCAATCCGCCATTCGAGCTAGCGGTCGATTTTTATGAAACCGCGCTCGGGCTGTTCGATGGGCGCGACGGCGGTCTCGCGATGCTTTTGCGGGCCGTCTGGATCGAGGGCAAGGACCGTTACGAACGCGTGTTCGACACCGCGCCGCCGACGCTGTTCGCGCCCTTCGCCGAGCGCGTCGCTATGTGCGAGGGCGGCTATGACCCGAAGCTTTCGACGGCAACCTCCTATGCTTGGTTCGTCTGGCAATTCGAGCGCGGCGAAGCTGTTCGGCTCGTCGAAAATGTCGATCTCTTCCCCACCTTCATCATCCCGCCCGATTGCCGCGAGCGCTTTATTAAGCCGGCCGATCGGCTGCTCGCGGCGCGGCATATGCCGGGGTGGGTTCCGCCGTCGCGGCTTAAAAAATCGGGCGTCGGGCAAGGCGATTTCTCCTTCGAAGGGAGCGATGGATCATGAGGATTCGCACGTTCGTTTACATCCCGCATTCGCAGCGCGCGGCGTTCAAGGCGTTGGGCTGGATTTGCTCCAGCCTGCGCAGGCCGCATGGGCTCTATAGCGTGCTCGGCGAATGGCCGTTCGACACGGCGCCGGTTTATCCCGATGGCGGAGCGGCGGCATGAGCCTCAATCCGAAGCGTTCGGCTATCGCCAAGCGGCCTTGGGCCGATCCCGAGTTTCGCGCGAAGATGCGCGAGATTCGAAAGCGCGAGTGGGCCGATCCGGAGTGGCGGCTGCTGCGGACCGAGGCGATCCGCGCCGCGCAGCGCACGCCCAGGGTCCGCGCGAAAAAGAGCGCTGTCACGAAGAAGCTATGGCGCGATCCGGCCTATCGCGCCAAGGTCACGGCGAAGATCAGGGCGACCTGCGGCGGCGACGCGCTGCGCGCCGTCGCCTCGGAGGCCGGCAAGAAGGGCGCTCGCGAGAGGCAAGAGAAGAAGATCGCGGCGGCGCGCGCCGCGGCCGGCGATGCCGGAAAGAAGGCCGGCCGCAAGAAGCGCGAGAAGAAGATCGAGGTTCCCGGCTGGGTGCCCGATGGCTTGCGCGGCGTGTTCGTCGATCTCGCGCGCCAAGAGGATGAGTTTTTCGCCGCCGCCAGGGTGCGGGAGATGAAGCGCGAGGGGGCCTCGGCTTGAGCTCGCGCGCGCATGACGACTTCGTGCAGGAGGCGCGCGCGGCGCCCGTCGCCGATTATGCGCGGCGGCTTGGCGTCAAGGCGCTGCGCGACGAACAGGGCGGCCCTTGCCCTTGCTGCGGCGGGACCGATCGCTTCGCGGTCAACGCCAAGAAAAATCTCTGGCTGTGCCGCGCGTCGGGCTCTGGCGGCGACGCGATCGCGCTGGCGCAACATGTCAAGGGGCTCGATTTTATCGGGGCCTGCGAGGAAGTGCTGGGCCGTCCGGCGCCGGAGCGCGGCAGCCATGAATCGGATGAGCAGCGCGCGGCGCGCGAACAGGCTTTCGCGCGCCGGGTCGAGCAAAGCCGCGGCGAACAGCAACGGACCGCCGACGATTACAACAGATATCGCGAGGCGGAGCGGCGGCGGGCGCATGATCTATGGCAGTCGGCGCGCGCGGCGCGCGGGACGCCGGTCGAGCAATATCTGCTGCTGCGCGGGCTGGAATTGCCGGAGGGCGCGCGGCTGCGCTTCCTGCCGCGGGCAAAGTTGTGGAACGCGCCTTTCCCGAAAGGCAAGGTGATCCACGCCGGGCCGGGAATGATCGCGGCAATCGTCGGGCCCGACGGCAAATTCGCCGGCGCGCATATCACCTATCTCGATCTCGCGAGGCCGAAGGGCAAGGCTGTCATCGTCGATCCGGACACCGGCGAGGTTTTGCCGGCGAAGAAGATTCGGGGGTCGAAGAAGGGCGGGTTCATTCCGCTTGGCGGCTTCGTTCCCATCATCGGCCGTGTCGACGGGCCGGTTCGGCTGTTCATCGGCGAGGGAATCGAGACCGTGCTGGCGCTGCGCGAGGCGTTGCGGCGCGCGGGTTCGCCGCTGTTCGAGGGGAGTGAATTTCGCTCCTCGGTCGATCTTGGCAACATCGCCGGCAAGGCGCTTGGCTCGGTCGCGCATCCGACCTTGAAGGGCGTCAATAGCGCCGGGCGCGAATATGCGCTGCGCGTGCGCAACGACGATATTCCCGATGTCGAGCCCTGGCCGGTGATCGCGGTCCCGTCCAGCGTGCGCGAACTTTATCTGCTCGGAGACGGCGACAGCGACGCCTTCACCACCGGCATGGCGCTGCGGCGCGCGGCCAAGCGGTTTTCGCGCGCCTGTCCCGATTTGAGCGTGCGGATCGCGATGGCGGCCGACGGCATGGACTTTAACGACATGCTGCTCGCCAGCGATATCAGGAGCGCGGCGGAATGAGCGATTTCGACGATGAGGATTGGGCCGATCTCGAAAAGGTTTCGGTCACGGCCGTGCAAAAACCGGATGTCACGATTTCGCTAAGAGTCCGCGCCGGGCGGCTCAAGCCGAAGGTCGCGGCGCGCGTCTCCGCGACGATATGGTTGCGGCGCGAGGCGGCGCAATGGATCGACGCGCATGGACCGCGCTTTAAGGCGCAGATCGCCGGCAAGGATTGCAATTTGCTACGCATCGTCCCGCACGATAATGGGACTTTCGAGGCCAGCGAGTTCAAGGGCGTCAAGCGGCTTGGCATTGGCGCGGTCAATTTATGGCCGAACGAAATTCGCGCTGATGTCGAGGCGAAATGGACGTTGACGCCTGGCGGGCTCGTGCTGACATTGCCGGCCGATTTCGCGCGGCCGGGCCAGGGCGAAACGCCAAAGGCGCGCGAGGAAGATTTGCCGCTGCCGCCCGCGCCAAGGTTGGAAAAGCCGCGTCCTTTCCCGATAACGACAAGCGCGGCGGGGCTAGAAAAGCGGCCGACGCGCGAGCAATTTATTGACGCGGCGGAGCCAAAGAGCGCGTCTTTTCCGCGTGAGTTGGGCGGCGTGAAGCTGACGCCAAGCGAGGCGGATATTCTCGATATTTTGCTCAAGCGAAACATGGTCACCAAGGAGGGGCTGCTCGCCGCGACGCGCGATCCGTCGGACCGTGGTGATGACGAGCGCGATGTGAAAATCGTCGATTTCTGGATCAGCAAATTGCGGCTGAAATTGCGGCCGCTCGACGTGAGCATCGAAACGCAATGGGGCGAAGGCTATCGGCTCGACGCCGCCGCCAAGGCGCGGCTGCGGGTATTCGTCGATAAGGCGAGGGCCGCATGAGCTGGACCGACGAGCGCGTCGAGCAATTGCGCAAGCTTTGGGCGGATGGGTTTTCGTGCGCGGAGATCGCGGCGGAGCTCGGCGGCGGCCTCACGCGCAACGCGGTGATCGGCAAGATTGATCGGATGGGGCTTAGCGAAGGGCCCCGCGAGAAAAAGCCACGCGCGGCGCGCATTCCGAAGGCGCCGCCGGCTCCAAAAATCGCGGAAGTTTCGCGCTCGCCGGATGAGGCGCGGGCTGTCGTCGTCGTCGTGGAGGCGCTCGCGCCCGATGGCGGCGTGACGCTGTTCGCGGCGCGGGATTGGCATTGTCGCTGGCCGATTGGCGATCCACGCGATTTGGAGAATTTTCGCTTTTGCGGCGAACGCGCGGTTGGCGAGACGCCTTATTGCGGCGCGCATGCCGGGCTCGCTTTCGACATCGTGGTCAGGAAGCGGCGCCCGCGCGCGCGGCGGGCGTTTACGGCGGAGGGGGTGTGAGCATGGGTAAACCGAGAAATGAGATTAGCGACGCGGCCGCGGGCATGCTCGCCGTCGTCGTCGTGCTGGGCGGATTCGTCGGCTATGCGCTCAATCTTTGGAAGATCGCCGAAGCGCTTGACGGCGTCTTCACCGGCGTCGTTCTGCTGCGCGTGATCGGCGCTTTGTTCGCGCCGCTCGGCGCGATCCTCGGCTGGTTCTAGGGAGCGGGCGGATGAGTGTTAAGCGGAAATATTCACTGCCGAAATTGCGCGCCGCGTTAAGCCTTCTCGTGAGCCCGGATTTAGGTAGCCCCGATGTCGATCAGGCGATCTTCGATGCGTTCACAGGGGGCGTGTATTGGCCGGAATTTTCCAACATTTGGCGCGAGGGTTCCTCGCCCGGAGTTTGGCGCGAGCCGATCGATCTTTCCCGCGATGAAAGCGCCGCCGTCGCCTTTTTCCATCTCGCGTTGCCGGATTTCGGATGGCTGATGCGTAGCGATATTCGCGGCGGTTTTGCCAATGTCTATCCCCGCTTTTCCGAGGGCCATGATTTTAGGCGCTTTTCCCGTTATGCGGCGTCGCCGCCGCAGGCCCTTTGCAGATCGACCCTCGCCGCGCTGATCGCCATCGAGGAGGCGCGCTGGTGAGCAAGGATCGGCCGATCATATTCTCCGCGCCAATGGTTCGCGCGCTGCTCGAAGGCCGCAAGACCATGACACGGCGGGTGTTGAAGCCTTGTGTCGATATCCCGCAGGCGATTTGCTGGGTTCCCGAGACCGCCGCGGGTGTATCGTTCGCCCGCGAAGGATGGTGGACAGCGCAAATCGGCGAGCGAACATATACGGGCGCGGCTCGTGTTGGATATGAGCTTGGCCAACGGCTTTGGGTGCGCGAGAGTTGGCAAACGGGTTCGACGTGCAACGGACCCCAAATTAGCTTTCGCGCGACGCCGGATTTTTTCGAAATCAATGCGTGGGATGGCCCGGACGAAGGCTGTGGGCCTAGCTTTAATTATGACCGTTGCCCGGGATCGCGATTTTACGAATGGCTGCCAGATGTTCTATCGCGCGACGGCCCCTGGCGTAGCCCAATCCACATGCCTCGCTGGGCCTCGCGGCTGACGCTTATCATCCACGCCGTCCGCGTCGAGCGGCTGCAAGATATTTCGGAAGATGATGCCTTGCGCGAGGGAATTCGGCGCGTCCACCATGGCGACGGCGAATATTATTATCATTACGAGCGCGATGATCCGGACCCAAAGAATTGGGTTCACGCGGATTATGCCTATCACGAACTTTGGGAACAGCTTCACGGCTCTGACTCATGGTCCGCCAACCCCTGGGTCGCCGCGATCTCGTTTCGCGTGATCCGCGCCAATATCGACAGCGCGGAGGCGCGCGCCGCATGAAAGCTATTACCATTTGGCAGCCGTGGGCGTCGTTAATCCTCGCGGGCGCGAAGCCCTATGAGTTTCGAGGATGGGCGGCGCCGCGCGCGCTCGTTGGCCAACGCATCGCGATTCACGCCGGCGCGCGAAAGGCGCGCGCCGATGAAATTCGCGAACTGTTGTTGCTGCTGTCTCGTGATGCGCTATGGTCGGTTGCTTTGAAGCCCGACATCGCGCGGCCGCTGCTGGAAAAATGGCTGACCGCGCCGCAAATGTTGCCGCTGTCATCTGTGCTTTGCACGGCCATCCTCGGCGCGCCCGTGCGCGCGTCGAAGATCATCGCGGAATTTGGCGGCAATGACAGCGACCGCGACGAGCATTGCAATTTCGCTTGGCCGCTTTCCTCGCTGAAACCCGTTCACCCCTTTGCCCCCGCGAAGGGTATGCAGGGTTTTTGGGATTGGTCCCTTTGCGCGGAGGAGCGCGAAAAATGACCGACGAAATCGTCAAGGCTGTCGAGAGCGCGGAGGTTATCGTTTTTTCGCCGCGCGCGGAGCTTGAGAAAGACGCCGAAAAAAAACGGAAGTCTCCGTCTCGCGGCAAGGGCGGCGGTAAATCGCCTCCGCCCGACGATCCGCCGCCGCCGGATGACGCGCATGGCGGTCCAGACGACGGCTCCGGCGGCGATTTGATCGACCGGATGAACCGCGAGTGGTTCTTCGTGCTGATAGGCCGCGACGCGGTGATCATGCGCGAGCAGCCCGAAGCGCCAGAGCGCGACCGCATCCGCATGTTGTCGCGCACGGCGTTCTCCGCCTATATGCAAAACCGGACCGAGCGCTTTCGCGCGCGGGAAAGGAACGTCATCACCGGCGAATGGGAAGACGTTTGGAAAACGCGCAAGCATGCGCCTTATTGGCTGAATTCCCCGCGCCGCCGGCAATATGACGGCGTGGAGTTTTTCCCCGATCGCGACAATGCGCCGGGCACGCCCGGTTATTTCAATTTGTGGCGGCATTGGTCGGTCGTCCCCGACCCCGAGCCTCCGGTCAAGGGGACGGGGCAGCGCGCGGCCGATCGCTCCGCCAAATATTTCAAGTTTCACGACCATTTGCGCGCCAATATTTGCGCCGGCGACGACGTGATCTTCAAATGGGTGTGGCATTGGTTCGCCCATTTGATCCAGCGGCCGCGCGAGCGGATCGGCACGGCGCTGGTCATGCGCGGGCGCATGGGCACCGGCAAGTCAAAGGTCGGCGAGATCATCGGCTCGCTGTTCTCGTCGCATTACATCTCGATCGATTCGCCACATTTGGTGACGGGCCAGTTCAACGCACATATGGCCTGGTGCATTTTAATGCTGGTCGACGAAGGCTTTTGGGCCGGCGACAAGCAGGCCGAGGGCCGGCTCAAGGGGCTGATCACCTCGTCGGAGCAGATGATCGAGGCCAAGGGGGTCGATCCCATCAAGCTGGCGAATTACATCCGGCTGCTGATCTCGTCGAATGAGGATTGGGTCATTCCGGCCGGCATGGACGAGCGGCGCTTTTGCGTGCTCGACGTCGGCGAGGGCAATAAGGAAGATCACAAGTTTTTCCGCGCGATGGACGCGGAGATGAGCGCGGGCGGGCGCGAGGCGCTGCTGGCCGATTTGCTCGAGCTCGATCTCGACGCGCCGGACGCGCCGAATTTGCGCAATATTCCGAAAACCGGCGCGCTGCTGGAACAAAAGGTGCGCTCGCTCGATCCGCTCGCGGCGTGGTGGCTCGGGCGGCTGATGGACGGGTCGCAGACCCATCGCGCGGTGGGGTGGCGGATGAACGCGCTGCCGATACGCACGCTCTATCGCGATTATTCCCGCACGACGGAAGAGCAGGGCGTGCGGCGGCGCTCCGGCGAAACCGAGTTCGGCATGCGCATGCGGCGGCTGCTGCCGGCGCTAAAGGTCGTGCGCTCCACCGAGGATGTCGAGGAAGAGGGCGCGGACGGGCGCATGACGACTGTCATGAAGCGGGTCAACTGCTGGAAGTTCCCCTCGCTGGAAGAGGCGCGGGGCGAGTTCCAACGCGCGTTGGGGCAGGCGGTCGACTGGTGCGAGGGCGGCGAAGAGGGGGGCGATCATGACTTACATCAATGAAACTGTCAGACCTGTCAGACCTTTTCGTGAATGATTTCAAAGGTCTGACACATGTAAGCTCCTGAAATTAAAGGGAGTGTCAGACCTGTCATACCTGTCAGACCTTTTTCCCTCGCGCGCGCGAGGCGAAAACTCGCAGCGGAGTGATGCGGTTTTGAATTGCGTTCTTGGTTGGCCGAAAAAGGTCTGACAGGTCTGACAGGTCTGACAATGCTAGCGAGAACAGCGGGTTATTAGTGTCATACCTTTTAGTCTCAATAATAAAAGGTATGACAGGTCTGACAGCTTCAATCTTTTCAGCGGTTTGGCGAATGGAGGCGGGAATGGATGGGTTGCGTTGGATGGATGGTTTGTGCTGGTATGTGGTCGAGGCGGAGCAGGGGCGGGATTTTTCGGCCTGCCTGATTCTGGCGCAGACAATGCCGGATGTATGGCGTCCGCTTGATCCGGCGCGAAGCACTATTCGGTCGAAAATGGACAACAAGGCTGGCGCGCTGGCGTCGAATTCCACGCGGGTGACGCGCAAGGAGCCAAGGTTTGGCCGATATTTCTTCGTGAAATGCCAAATGAACCCTGCGGTGGAGAGCGCGATTCTCGATCTGACGGACAAACAGCGTAATCCGCTGGTGCACTCGATCCTGCGCTCGAAACGGGGCGATGCGCCATCCCCGATCCCGGATGAGCAGATTTTATTTTGGCGCAAGAACAAGCCGGTTAAATCGCCGCAAGTGGCTAAAATCAAACGTGGCGCGGTCGTTGAAGTAACCGATGGACCATTTAAGGGGCATTTGGGCGGCGTCTCGGCTATTGACGAGTGCGGAATCGTCAAGGTAGATATCAACATATTCGGTCGGCTCACACCCATAATCTTTGAAGTGGGCCACGTCGCGTTGCGGGAGCTAGGCCAGCGGCCTCCGAAGCAGGCGGCGTAATCAGCGAGAAGCCAATCGATTTGGCTCCGAGTGCCGCCGCAATGGCGGCGCTTTTCGTTTGAGCCCCGATTTCGCCCCCCGAAGTTCAACGGGAGGCGATCATGTAAACTCCCAAAACTCATGCGATAGGCTGGGACGGCGATGCATCTGGTCGCGACGCTCGATCTCGGCCCGTTGCGGACGATGATCAAGGGGATGGATTACGCGGCGCAGGCCACGTTGCTCATGGTAATGACGACGCGGCGTGCAAAGGGTTTATGGCGATGGCAGTGAAGGTGGGAGCTCCTCGCCTCAAGCCGGCGGCGTGGCGCGTCTCGGCTCCGCCAAGCGAGGGCGGGAGGAACATGGCGTTCTACCAGTCAGCGGCGTGGCGCGCCTTTATCGGACGCCTTCGACGAAAACGTGGGCGCCGCTGCGAGGATTGCGGCGAGACCGAAGGTCGCATTCAAGGCGATCACATCATCGAGCTCGAGGATGGCGGCGCGAGGTTTGACGAGAACAACGTGCGCCTGCGCTGCACCCCATGCAGCAATCGCAAGACCGCGCGAGCGAGACTCGCGAGGATAACGGCCTCCGTCGAGTAGGGATGGGCGGTTGCCCACCGGGGGGTGCCCATGTGGCAACGCCAAGACGGCGCGAGAACGCCGAGCAAGGTCGGGACATGGGTAACACCTGTAATCGGTGAGGCCGGTGGCGGGTCTGACGTTGATTAATGTCAAGTTGTAAGGGGGCCCGGGGGTGGGGTCATTTGTTTAGACCCGCGTGGCACCGCTAT